>Ga0302324_100000589_pt1 | contig 93379 bp, 79 predicted proteins | sample Palsa_T0_1_FD_201949 | JGI IMG/M metagenome (GOLD analysis project Ga0302324, IMG submission 201949) | Peat permafrost microbial communities from Stordalen Mire near Abisko, Sweden - Palsa_T0_1 | ecosystem: Environmental > Terrestrial > Soil > Palsa > Peat permafrost | place: Sweden: Abisko... | reverse complement strand
TGATAATTGCGAGCCCGATTACCGTGCCTAGCAGCGAGCCGCCGAGAATCGTTAGAATCGTGCGCCGCAGGCCGAGGAACGCGCCGGCCATGAGCATCATTTTCACGTCGCCGAGCCCCATGCCTTCCCGGCCGCGCAGTCGAAAATAACCTTCGGAAATTACCCAAAGAACTCCGCCGCCAAATGCGGCGCCGAGCAACGCGTCAATTAGTGACAGTACGGGCCGCGGCGGAGGGAAAGCGAACACGCGCCCGGCGAGCCACAGAGCCATTCCATCCGAGGGCGGCGTGAAGAGACTCAAGATGAGGCCGATGGCGAATCCTGTGAAATTTACAAGGTCAGGAAGAATTCGCTCGCGGATATCAGTGAATACGAGGACGACGATCAGCGCGAAAAAAATCGACCACTTGATCGTTATCATAGAGATGCCGAACGCGAGATAGCACAGGAGAAATAACACGGCGGTGAGAAACTCGACAGCAGGATACATCGGCGAAATTTTCGTTCCGCACTTGCGGCATTTTCCGCGCAGGATCAAATAGCTCAGCACGGGAATGTTGTCCCATGGCTTGATCGGTGTGCCACACTTCGTGCAGGCCGACGCAGGCAGAACGATGGACTTGCCTGCGGGAATCCGGAGGATGCAAACGTTAAGAAAACTTCCGATCGCGAGACCGAAGACGAACGCAATCCCGCCGATTACAGCTCCAGAAAGCATATTTGCACTGTGCCATAGTGAATCCTAGCGCTCAAGGCGCGCACCGAGCGCAGTGCCCGAGTTCTAACATTCGAACGCGGTTTGATTGCAACGAAACGCTTGGCTATATTGGGAAATACATGCCTGCCTCTTGGTTTGAACAAAAAATTCGCCGCTACGAACATCGTCGCTGGGCCGACGAGAAAAACCGCAGAACTTTGCCATTCGCGTGGGGACTCGAGCACATCGGCGGCAGCGCAACGGAGCCCGATCCGCGGACGTTTTTGAATCGCTTCGTCTCCGCGACTCTGGCGGCGAGTGACGAATGGTTTTCGCCGAAGCCGAAAAGTGAAATGCTTTTCACGCCGTCGGCGGAAGAGCCCGGCGAAACCGGCGTCCTGACGTTCACGAGTGCGATTGAGTCTCCGTGGCCCGTAAACAACACGGTTCACGCTCGATTTTTTCGCGCGCGGCACAGCGGGCCCGCCGTCGTCGTTCTCTCGCAATGGAACGCGAAATGGCACGAACAGGTGAGTGTTTGCCGTTGGCTCCAGCGCATCGGCATTTCGGCGTTGCGGCTGAGCTTGCCGTATCACGATCGCCGCGCTATCCCGGATCATCCACGCGGAGATCACCTCGTCGGCCCCAACATCGGGCTGACGCTTCAGGCGAATCGGCAGGCGGTTTGCGATGTTCGCGGCTGCGTGCAGTGGCTCGCGTCGCAGGGTTACGACAAGCTCGGAATCATGGGAACGAGCGTGGGATCGTCCATCGCCTTCGTCACGTTTGCGCATGAACCGAGGCTTCGCGCGGGCGTGTTTCTCCACGTGTCCACCTACTTCGGGGACGTTCTTGTTACCGGCCTTACAACTTCGAACGTCTGGGAGCCGATGAGGACAAAAATTACGCCGGAGGAAGCTCAGCGTTTTTTTTCGCCCGTCAGTCCATTTCCACATATCGGCAAATTGCGCGGAACGGGCAAGAAGATGCTGGCAGTGACGGGAATATACGATCCGACGTTTTGGCGTGAGTTAACGGACGAGTTTCTGGATGCGCTGCGAAGCGAAGGAGTGTCCTGCGAAGTGCTGCGCTTGCCGTGCGGGCATTATTCCCTCGGCGAGCCGCCCTTCAGTTACATCACCGGATTTCGATTCGGAGAATTCTTGTTTCACGCGCTGAGCTAGCGAACGAGCGCGGCGAATTCGCCCCGGCCGATGCGCAATCCCACGGCGGCGATATCCGGTGCGAGCGAGCGGTCTGCTTCCACAAACTTCGATGCTTTGCGGATGAGAGCGAGTGCGTTGCGGGCTTCGGTGCCAGTTCGAAGTGGGGCAAGCAGTTCGATCCCTTGGCAGGCGGATAGCAGTTCGATCGCGAGGATGTTCTCAAGATTTTCGAGCATCGGCTTCAACCGGCGCGCAGCGCCCATGCCCATCGAAACGTAATCTTCCTGATTGCCGGAAGTCGAAATCGAATCTACCGAGTGCGGCGCGGCGAAAACTTTCGTTTCGCTGCCCAATGCGGCCGCTGTGATTTGCAGCATCATGAAACCGGAATTCAATCCGGCGTCTTTTACGAGAAATGCCGGAAGGCCGCTCGTCAGCGGATTCGTCATCTGTTCGGTCCGCCGCTCGGAGATTCCGGCGAGAGTGGCAATGCCAAGCGCGAGTTGATCCGCGGCGAGTGCGAGTGGCTGTCCGTGGAAATTCCCCCCGCTTAGAACCTCACCGGTGTCGGGGAAAACGAGGGGATTATCGGTCGCGCTATTGAGTTCGATCGTGAGAGTCGCTCGAACTTGCGTAAAGATGTCGCGAACCGCGCCGTGCACCTGCGGCGTGCAGCGCAGACTATAGGCGTCTTGCACCCGCGTGTCTTGCGCCGGCGCCCGGTGCGATTCGCGGATTTCGCTGCCCGCATTGAGCCGCGCGAGATTCTTTGCCGTCGTTGCGTGGCCGGGATAAGGCCGCACTTTCGCGATTCGTTCATCGAACGCCGTTGGCGTGCCTCGCAAAGCGTCCAGCGAAAGTGCCGCCCCAACATCGGCCGTGTCCACGAGAATTGTCCCAGCGCGAAGAGCGAGTGCCGTGAGCGCGAGCATGGCTTGCGTGCCGTTCAGTAACGCGAGGCCTTCTTTGGCTTCGAGAACGATGGGAGTGATACCGGCAAGCTTCATCGCCTCGCCGCCCGGAATATTCTTGCCTTGGTAGTCCGCCTTGCCCTCGCCGATCACAACTTGCGCAAGATGCGCGAGCGGCGCGAGATCGCCCGATGCGCCGACCGATCCTTGCGAGGGAATCACAGGATGGACTCGGCGATTCAGCATGGCGCAAAGTGTCTCGGCGGCAACGGGCCGAATGCCGCTGAACCCCTTCGCAATGGCATTCGCCCGCAAAAGCATCATCGCGCGCGTTTCCGATTCGCTGAGATGTGGCCCCACTCCACCGGAATGGCTGCGGACAAGATTCGTCTGCAACTGGCGAATCTGATCCCGCGAAATCCGAACCGATGCAAGCTTGCCGAATCCCGTGTTCACCCCGTAGGCGACAGTGTCCGACGCGACCAGGCGATCGATGACGGCGCGTGAGGCGTTCATCCGCTCGCGCGCATCCGCAGCGAGAGTCACTTCCTGCCCGTTGAGCGCGACCTCGTAGAGCTGCTCGAGCGTCAGATCGTTGCCATTAATCGCGATGGTCATGTTTGCGGCTAGAATTCATCCTTGTTCGGTTGCGCCGCTCCAGAGTGGCCTGCGCGCTTGACGGGAGCGACGTCGAAATATTTCCGATACTTCTCCGGCAAAGACTTCGGCCGGCCGAGGCGGTCGCAGATCACGTGCAAAGTCTCGCCGGTGGCAATAAGCTCATTCGTGGCGTCGCGGATGATCTCGTAGGCAAAGCGAATCGTGCGCCGTTGCGCTTCCGAAACGCGCGTGCGGATACGCAAAAGATCATCAAACTTCGCCGGACGCCTGTACCGGCACGAGGACTCAGCGACGACGATGAAGCTATCGTCCTCAATTTCCATCTGCTTATATTCGAAGCCGAGTTGGCGGCAAAGTTCAACGCGGCCGACTTCAAACCAGGTGTAGTAATTCCCGTAGTAAACCACGCCCATCTGGTCGGTCTCGCCGTATCGAACACGAATCGTCGTGTCGTAAAACTGCGTCGTGTCGCCGTCAGCGCGTTTGTGAAGTTCTTCAGGCATTGGCGAAAAAGTGTACCAGACGCAGTTGCGGGCGTCAGCTTTCGAGCCTGCGGAGGATCACTCGCCCGTCCATTTCGGTGTGCGCTTTTCGAGGAATGACGCGAGGCCTTCGCGAAAATCCGCGGTGGAACGAATGTCGGCATTTTCTTGGATGGCCATCGAGATTTCGCGATCGAGGTCTTTCTCGGAAAATTCCACGAGTAATCGCTTCGTTCGCGCAAGACTCGTCGGACTTGCGGCGATCAGGGTGGCCGCGAGTTTCCGCGCTTCCGCCATCAACTCTTCGGCAGCGACAACCAAATTGACCAAGCCCATTTCGCGAGCCTCGGCAGCGTCAAACAAACGGCCGGTCAACGCGAGATCGCGTGTTCGCTTCTCTCCAATTTGGCGCCGCAAAAATACGGAAACGAGAGCGGGAATGAAACCGATGCGCACTTCCGTATAGCCGAATTTCGCGTCCGGCACGGCGATCGTGAAATCCGCCAGCGTCGCGAGACCGCATCCTCCAGCCAGCGCGTGGCCGTTGACTGCAGCAATGAGCGGCTTGGGAAACGAATACACGGTGCGAAATAATCGCGCCATCCTGCGCGAATCTTCGAGGTACTCCACGGGAGAACGCGTGGCGATGGCGCGCAGTTCGTCCAGGTCCATGCCCGAGCAAAACGCTTTGCCTTCGCCGGTAAGGATGGCGACGCGCGCAGGGCCCGATTGCACTTCGGCGAGCGATGCGAGCAAGTCCTCTATCATCTGCGTCGAGATGGCGTTGCGTTTATCGGGTCGAGCGAGCGTAATTATCGCGAGCGCGCCGTCGTATTCGAGTTTCAGCGTCTGATAAGCCATGTGTGTTTCGCGTGAGCGCCGATCGCTCTAGTCAGTTGCCGCGTGCGCGTATACTTCGCGAATTCTTCCCGTCATCGCGCAGGCAATAGCGAGCGATTTCGTGTCAATCCCGGTTGAAACGCCGCGCGCCGCCAGCGTCGCCAGCACGGTTTCCGTCGGAATATTGCCCACAAGTTCGTCGCCCGCAAACGGGCAGCCGCCGAGGCCCGTCAACGCTCCGTCGAAGCGCCGGCAACCCGTTTCGTAAGCGGCGAGGATTTTTTCGGCAGCGCCTTCCGGGCGGCTGTGCAGATGGACGCCCAACTCCACGCCCGCTACGCAATCTCTCACTGCGCGAAAAAGTTCAGCGACATCGTCGGCGGTTGCGCTCCCGGCCGTGTCTGCGAGCGACACGGTTCGCACTCCGATGTCTTTGAGCCAAATCAAGGCATCTTCAACAATTTCAGGCCCCCACGGCTCGTCATACGGATTGCCGAAAGCCATGGAGATATAGACGACCAAATCGCGTCCAGCCGCTTTCGTTTCCGTGCGAATCTTTTGGACCAGGGCGCGCGATTCGTCGCGGGACATGTTGGCATTGGCGCGACGGAAATAAGCCGATATCGAGTAAGGATAGCCGATCGTCGTCAGACCTGGCGTTGAGAGCGCTCGAGTCAGCCCCTGCTCGTTCACGATGATTCCTATGATCTCCGGCGGATTGGCTGCGGGAAGGGCGAGGCTCAATCTTCGCATCACGTCTTCACTGTCGGCCATTTGCGGCACGTGCTTCGGGGAAACGAAGCTGACAGCGTCAAGGTGATGGAAGCCCAGAGCGAGCAAGCCGCTCAAATACTCGACCTTCACTTCCGTGGGAAGGACGTCTTTCAGGCCTTGCCACGCGTCGCGCGGGCACTCGATGATTTTCACGTTTTCGTTTGGCATGGGAAATTGATCTGTGCGGACCGGCCGCTCAGGTCTGAAGCACGCCCGTCTTGAATTCTCGAACTTCCGGATTCAGCGCCGCAGCGGACAGCGCGGAGATCAACGCGTCGCGCGTGTGCGCGGGATCAATGATCGCGTCCACCCAGAGACGCGCGGCGCCATAGCGCGGATCGGTTTGATGTTCGTATGTTGCCCGCGTGGAATCGTAGAGTTCTTTCCGGTCAGCCTCCGTAAGTTTCTTGCCTTCGCGTTCGAGCTGCTTGATTTTGATTTCGACGAGGGTGCTGGCGGCGGCATCTCCGCTCATCACCGCGTATCGCGCAGTCGGCCAGGCAAAAACGAATCGCGGATCGTAGGCCTTGCCGCACATGGCGTAATGCCCGGCGCCGAAACTTCCGCCGCAAATCACCGTGATCTTCGGCACGACGCTATTGGCCACGGCGTTCACCATCTTTGCTCCGGCGCGAATGATTCCACTCCACTCGGCTTCTTTGCCGACCATGAAACCGTTCACGTCGTGGAGGAAGATCAGGGGAATAAGATTCTGATTGCAGTCGAGGATGAATCGCGCAGCTTTCTCTGCGGATTCCGCGTAAATGACGCCGCCAAATTCCATCCGCCGTTCGCCGGTGCCGGCCGCTGCGATTTGGACGTGCTTTCTATTGTTCGCTACGATGCCGACTGCCCATCCGCCGATTCGCGCGTAGCCGCAGAGAATCGTCTGGCCATATTCGGCGCGATATTCTTCGAAACGGCTCGTGTCCACGATGCGCGCGATGATTTCGTGCATATCGTATTGTTTGCCAGGATCCGACGAGAAAATGCCGTAGATTTCTTCGGCGGGAAGGGCAGGTGGCTCGGGCTTGCTGTGATCGAACGGCGCGCCAGGAGGATGGCCCATCTTATCCACGAGAGCGCGAATTCGTTTTAGGCACGAATCGTCGTCGGGCTCGCGGAAATCCACCGTTCCGCTAATCTGCGCGTGCATCTTTGCGCCGCCAAGTTCTTCCGCCGATGTTTTCTGCCCAATTGCCGCTTGAACCAGCGCCGGCCCCGCAAGAAACAGGCCGCTGCCGTCAGTCATGAGAATGGAATCGCACATGACCGGCAAATAGGCTCCGCCTGCGACGCACATGCCCATGATCGCGGTGATCTGTGGAATGCGCATCGCGCTCATCACCGCGTTATTCCGAAATACCCGGCCGAAATCATCCGTGTCGGGGAACACGTCTTCCTGGAGAGGAAGGAAAATACCGGCGGAGTCCACGAGGTAGATCGTAGGGATGCGATTTTCGATGGCGATGTTCTGCGCGCGGATTACTTTTTTCGCGGTCATCGGGAAGAATGAGCCAGCCTTCACAGTGGCGTCGTTCGCAACCACCATTACCAGGCGCCCGGCGATGTTCGCCAACCCAGTGACTGTTCCGGCCGAAGGCGCGCCGCCCCATTCTTCGTACATTTCGTAGGCGGCATAGAGACCGAGTTCGAAAAATTCGCTGCCTGGATCGATGAGTTTGGCAATGCGCTCGCGAGCTGTCAGGCGACCCTTTTTGTGTTGAGCGTCTATGGCTTTCGCGCCGCCGCCCTGGCGGATTGCTTCCTCTTCATTCTTGATTTCGGTGAGGCGATCGATCATGCGGCGATGGTTCTTTTCGAAATCGGGGGAGTCGGATCGAATCGCGGTTTGAATTACGGAGCTTGCCAAAGCTTCAGCCTCGCGAATGAAGTGGGGTGAATAACGCGGCCGCAATTTCGTGCCCAGCCGCCAAGGGAAGTATACGTGGTTTGTTCCCATCGCGCATGCGATACCGCTCGAATTGGACTCGAGTAAAAGGGTGATCGTCGTGTCGCAAGCCAGAATCCCAGAATCGAAAAAGTCGAGCGGCGCTCGTCGAAAAGGCGAAAAATAGCGCTGTAAAACGGTAGGCAAGGCTTACCATTCGTAGCCGATTCTAGGCTTCCGGATTGTATACAAGTTTAGGAATTGAAAAATCGCGGGAAGACGAGACTCACGAGGCTCGTTTGCACGGCGGGTCAAGCCTGTGGAGATTCGGCGGAGACCCGGTTACGAATGAAATTCACGATGGTCTGAGTGGAAGTGCCGGGCAGAAAGATTTCAGCGATGCCGATCTGCTTCAATCCGGGAATATCGGCTTCGGGAATGATTCCGCCGATGAGAACGGTCACGTCCTGCATGCCTTTTTCGCGGAGAAGTTCCATCAGCCGGGGGCCGAGAGTATTGTGCGCGCCGGAGAGAATCGAGAGGCCGATGACATCCACGTCTTCCTGCGCGGCGGCCGATGCGATCATTTCGGGAGTCTGCCGCAGGCCGGTGTAGATGACTTCCATTCCAGCGTCGCGGAGCGCGCGAGCAATGATCTTTGCGCCGCGGTCATGGCCGTCGAGGCCGGGTTTTGCTATCAACACACGAATTCGTTTCGTCGTCATTTGTAAAAATTAGAATACTTCAAACACGGACGGCGCGGTAGAGTCCGCTTCGACAATGTTGCGAACTTTTTGATTCGATTGGAATTTGCGGATCGGGAATTACGTGACGGCGACTTCCTCGTAAACGCCGAAAACCGCGCGCATGGCATCGCAGATTTCGCCGAGCGTGGCATACGCTTTGACAGCGTCGAGGATGTGGGGCATGAGGTTTTCTTCGCGGGCGGAAGCTTTTCGAAGCGCGAGTAAACGCCGATCCACTTCGTCGCCCGAGCGCTCCGCGCGCAGCTTGCGCAGCCGCGCAGCCTGGCCCGTTGCTACCGTCTCGTCAATCTGCAGGATATCTAATGGTTTTTCGTTGGTGACGTAATCGTTGACGCCGACGATGATTTTTTCTTTGCGATCCACAGCCATTTGGTAGAGATATGAGGCCTCGGCGATCTCGCGCTGCGGATAGGATCGTTCGATGGCCGCGATCATGCCGCCAAGAGCGTCGATTTTCCGAATGTAATCCCAGGCGCCTTCTTCGACCTCGTTTGTGAGCGTCTCGACGAAATACGAGCCGCCGAGCGGATCGGCGGTGTTCGTGACGCCGCTTTCGTGCGCGATGATTTGCTGCGTGCGAAGAGCGACAGTCGCGGCAAATTCCGTGGGCAGCGCCCAGGCTTCGTCGAGCGAGTTTGTGTGGAGCGATTGCGTGCCGCCAAGGACGGCGGACATGGCCTGCAGCGCGGTGCGCACGACGTTGTTATAGGGCTGCTGCGCGGTGAGCGAGCAGCCGGCGGTCTGCGTGTGGAAGCGCAACGCCCAGGAGCGAGGATTCTTGGCATCGAAGCGCTCCGTCATCGTCTTGTGCCAGATCCGGCGCGCGGCGCGATACTTGGCGATTTCTTCGAAGAAATCGCTGTGGGAATTGAAGAAAAACGAAAGTTGCGGAGCGATTTGATCCACGTCGAGGCCGCGCCGAAGGCTCCAATCTACGTATTCGATCCCGTCGCGCAGCGTGAACGCCAATTCCTGAATTGCCGTGGAGCCCGCCTCGCGGATGTGGTAGCCGCTGATCGAAACGGGATTAAATTTTGGAGTGTGCTTGGCCGCAAATTCGATGGTGTCGATCACCAGGCGCATCGAAGGTTCGGGCGGGTAGATGTACTCCTTCTGGGCGATGTACTCCTTCAGAATGTCATTTTGAAGAGTGCCGGAGACCTTCTTCCAGTCCGCGCCCTGCTTTTCGGCAACCGCCAGATACATTGCCCAGATTACCGCTGCGGGCGAGTTGATCGTCATGGATGTGCTTACGTCCGTGATCGGAATCTGATCGAACAAGACTTCCATATCGGCGAGCGAGCTGATCGCAACGCCGCATTTGCCAACTTCGCCTTCGGAGAGCGCGTGGTCGGAGTCGTAACCCATCAGTGTGGGAAGATCGAATGCGACGGAGAGACCCGTCTGGCCTTGAGAGAGCAAATATCGGAAACGCTGGTTGGTGTCTGCCGCGGAACCGAAGCCCGCGAACTGACGCATCGTCCAGAGGCGGCCGCGGTACATCGTGGAGTGAATGCCGCGTGCATACGGAGGGTCGCCGGGTAAGCCGAGGTCGCGCTCTTCGCTCCAGTCCGGGAGATCTGCCGGGGTATATAGGCGGCGGATGGGATAGCTGGAGACTGTAGTGAACTGATGAGCCCGCTCGGGCGATTTGGCTAACGTCGGCGCGAGCGTTTGCTCTTCCCACTTCTTTTCCGCAGCCGAAGGTGTCCGCCGGACTTTTTCAGATATGGATTTGTCGCCGCGCGATGTGGAAACAGGACCAGGCGACTTGGGGTCAGAGGTCAAAACTCTTACTCCGCAGAGACGATAAACTACGCCCGCACTTCAGCGTGGCGCCATGTCACCTCTAATTCTAGGTCAACAGCGAGATGGTCACAAGTGCGCATCGCACCAGGGCGTCCGCCAGATTCGATCGTTGCAGACCATATCGAGCCAATTTTGAAAGCGGTTTTGAAAATCTCTGTGGAGTGTCCAATCCCGTTGAGCCGAAACCGCTTGGATAGTACTAACAATGTCACGACATTTGCTGGTACCCCAGGGTCACATGATAATGTGACTGTGCAAAATGTACAGGCATAGAACAACGCGAATCGGTCCAGTGCCACTGGGGCGCGCGCTCTTACGTGTAGCTCACGCCTGCCCTGAGCCTCGAAGGCAGCTTCGAAGGGTCCCCGGCGCGACGCAGTCGCGACGAGACGTGAAGTCTTTCGACGCTGCCTGCAACGCGGTGGCTCCGCAGATCTGCGGAGTCCAGTACTCAATTTCTAATCGTGACACCAAAACGATTAAAAATCGCCGCAAGTAAAACAAAACGAACAACGGAGGTGGTTTCTAATCGAGTCAGAATTGCACCCTCTTTCGGAGGGTTGTTAGGACGCACAAGAACGCTGAACTGTTGCGATGTGACGCGCTACTGGTTGCCCATCCAGCTCGGGTGGGCGTTGTTGTTCATCAGGTGGACGTTCGAGAATGCGCCGGGAATGGTCGGCGTGTGGTAAACGGGAACATTGCCGTTGGCGGCGACTTCGATGTTGTTGACTTCGAGCGTGCGTCCCATCGCCTGGTCGTAATTGACGAGAGCTTCCTGCAGATTAGCGCGCGCACGGAGCTCGTTGCCCTCCGCGGTAGTCAGGTCGCGCGAGCGGAGAACGACCTGGTAACTCGTGGATGCGCCAAGCTGATATTTCTTTTGCTCGGCTGCGAGCGTGTCCTTTCCGAGGCGCGTGGCGACAAGCGCCGCGTCCACCTGTGCGCGATCCTGCTGCAATGCAATCTGGGCGTTACGCACGCTGACTGCGACAGAGTTCTGCAACTGCTGGTATTGGACTTGAGCCTGCCGCCGATAGAGTTCCGCGCGGGCGTTGTCCGCCTGCGCGGCGCGATTGCGAATTGGAAGAGTCAAATTCAGGCCAGCGGTATAGGTAGGGAAGCTATTGTGAAAAATTTGCGATTGCGAATCCGTGAAGCCGCCGGGCACTACGCTAGACGCACCGTAGGCGATCGCGGAGCCGACGTAAACCGGCTGGCCACCGATGAGAATCGGCACGCCGGTTGCACCCACTAGCGGGTTTGTAGTCGAGGGTGCGAAGGCGGTCGGGTTGCTGAGAAGAGTCTCCGCGCCGCCCAGCCCTTGTGATTCGTATTGCCCGTAGAGCGAAAGAATCGGAAGCAAAGCGTTCCTGCTGACCTTCACTTCAATCCCTGCGTTCTTCAGCAACAGCTCGGTTTGTTTAATCTCGGGCCGTTTCTCGAGAGCTTCTTTGACGGCGCTGTCGAGCGGCGGGATGTCCTTGTCGGTCGGACTTTCAATTGGAGTCGTGGGAATGATCTCGACGTTCTGCAGAGTCGGGTCCATGAGTTGCTTGGTGATCGCGTTCAGCAAGACGGTTTGCTGCTGCAACTGGGTCGTCTGAGCGAGGATCAGATTCTGTTGATCCGTGGCCATTTCGGATTGAGCGGTGAGGACGTCGAGGGGGGCCATGGTTCCAATTTCGAGCTGGCGCTTGTTGTCGTTATAGAGCTTGCTTGAAGTGGCGAGGGCGGCCTCCTGGACTTTGACGTTTTCGCGCGCGTACACCAATTCCCAATAGGCCGTTTCCGCAGTCACGATCGTGGTGATGACTTGTGTCGCGAAATAGAAATCCGCCGCGCGCTCTTCGTTTTTCGCTTCCATGATGTAGCGGGTGTTGGGAGTGGGGCCGAATCCATTGAGCAATTGCTGTGTCAGCGTTACCGTGATATTTCCCTGAAACGACGGATTGAAAATATTTTCGGGCGAAGAGCTTGATTGCCGATCGTTCAACCAGCTTACTTGGAGGTTCGTTCCGGTATGGAATCCCTCGGTGTAGCCGACGGTTTCCTGCAAGTTGTGTGCTGCAAGAGCCGTGACGGTGGACGTTCCGGTACCGGAAATGAAAGGGTTGTTCACCGGAATCAACGTGTAGGTGTCGCTGACTTGCGTCGTAATGATTGGATCGAACGAGATGATGGGAATAGAGCCAAGGCCGAAAGGCTGGATGATCGTCTGCGTGCCCAGGAACGGCTGGCCCGACTTGGCACGAAGAAGGTCATTCTCGGCGAGCCAGGGCGTATAACGTGCGATGTTGATGTTCAGATTGTTCTCGAGCGAGAGGGTAATCGCGTCATCAAGACTCAACATCAACTTGCCGTTCTGAATCAGGCTGTCAACTCGGGGAGAATTGGTTAGATCGAGTCTGGCGATCTTCACCTCGCGGTAGGGCGCGGTGATATCCGGGAAGGGCTTCGGCGGCTTGGAATAGTCATGGTTGAAGCTCGGACGTAGGTCGCGGCCCGATTGAGGCGCTCCGCTTTGAGAGATCGTTGCGTTAGCAGCGACGGGCGGCGGTTGGGGCGCTGGCTGCGGTTCCTGGCTCGGCGCAGCGGTCGCGGGTGGTGTTTGAGTGCCAGATTGCCCCTGCTGGCCTTGCTGCTCTTGCTGCCCTCCGGCATAAGCAGGCGCCGTCAGCAGTGAAGCGCTGAGCGCAAAGACGAGCGCCGATTGAAGTAGCCGTGCTGTCATTTTGTTCGTCCTCTCCCTAAAGGGATCGATTCAGGGTCGTTCACAATTACTCAGACTATTAAAACGCCGAAACGTACCAATTTGTTTCACAGAGACTCTGGGCTGCAAGCCGGCAGCCAGCCGTATCCGGTTGATATGAATCGAGTAAGTGGGGGCAATAAGAGTGCGCGTGTTCGGAATCGGACACCGACGGTTCGCAATCGAACAGGCGGACAAAGCAGTCTAGCATTCCATCCCAGCATTGACAACGAAGTCGGCGAAGCCTAGTCTACTGCGCCTGAGCTGTGCAAGTTGCATCTCGCGGCTTTGAGAACGTCCCCAATGACTCGCGATGAACTGATCAAGCTGCTGGAAGAGATTGGTGCGATCCGCCAGGGCCACTTTGAGCTTTCAAGCGGCCGGCACAGCGGAACGTATATTCAATGCGCCCTGGTGCTTCAATATCCGAATCATGCCGAGGAGCTTGGCCGGGCGATCGCGGAACAAGTCCGCGATCTGGAAGTGTCCTGCGTTGTCTCGCCCGCGCTGGGTGGACTGATTATCGGGCAGGAAGTGGCTCGCGCGCTGGGAGTTCGAGCCATCTTTGTGGAGCGAGATCGCTCGGGACAAATGACGATGCGGCGCGGATTTGAATTGAAGCCGGGCGAGCGCGTGCTGGTGGTGGAAGACGTATGGACGACCGGGGGATCGACGCGCGAGACCATCGGCGTCGTGGAACAGGCCGGCGGGCTTGTGGTTGCGGCGGGCGCCATCATCGATCGAAGCGGCGGACGGCTCGAGTTGAATGTCCCGGCGCGCGCTTTATTGGAGCTTGATGTGCCTAGCTTCGAGCCGGACGATTGTCCGCTGTGTCGCGCCGGGAGCATTGCCATGCGACCGGGAAGCCGCTTCGCGCGCGCGGGGTCCTGAGAGTCCGGCAGAACATCAGTAGCACCCCAAGAGACGCGATGTTTGCCGAGATGTCATAATGCCGTGGCGATGCAGAATATCAAGCTGACTGTCGCTTATGACGGCGCTGAATTCCACGGCTGGCAGATTCAGCCGGGCTTGGCAACAATCCAAGGGACGCTCGCGGACGCTGCCCGCAAAATTACCCAAGAGAAGATTTTCATTCATGGCGCGAGCCGTACCGATGCCGGCGTTCACGCGCTCGGGCAGGTGGCTCATTTCAAAACTCATTCCAATTTGACGGCCGACGAATTTCGCCGCGCGCTGAACGCGGTAATGCCGCCGCAGATTCGCGTGATGGACGCTGAAGAAGTTGGACCGGATTTTCATTCGCGATGGCAATCGCTCTCGAAGACGTATCGGTATCGCATTTTTCGCGGCCGCGTTCTCCCTCCGTTCGAATATCGCCGAGTGCTTCATTACCCGTGGCCGCTCGATGAGGCCGCCATGGCCGAAGGCGCTCGCGTATTTGAAGGCACGCACGATTTCACTTCGTTCGCGGCTTCGTCAGGCAGCGAGGACGACGATAAGGATCGCGAGATGAACCGGGAGATTTATCGCTCCGAAGTAATCGGCCATTTCTATGCGGCGTTCGGGGCGCAGTTAGAGGATTCGGCCGAAGGTGAGAAAACACTCGGCGTGGAAATAAATGAGCCGCCGCGCGAAATTCACTACGAAGTTCACGGAAAATCCTTCCTGCGCTACATGGTTCGGAAGATCGTTGGGACGCTGCTGGAAATCGGCAAGGGGAAATTGAAACCGGCGGACATCGCTGAAATATTTGAGATGAAGGATCGTTCGCGGTCGGGACCCACTGTAGGGCCCGAGGGTTTATACCTCGTGTCGCTCGAATATCCGGACCCAACGGCTTCGCTCGCGCAGGAGCGGCGCCACATGGGACGCGAAATCGGCTAGAATCGGGGCACAGACACAGATGACCGCGCAGCCTCAATCCGCGGAGTTTCCTGCCGGCGTTCGGACGGTTCAGCGCGAAGCTGACGAAGTGATTCATTCGATCGATGCTTCATCGGGACGAGTGGCCGCCGAAGTGCGAGCGACGCCTGTTGAGGCCGTTCCTAAAATCATGGCGCGTGCTCGCGCAGCCCAGCGAGAGTGGGCGGCGCGCTCGATGGAATCGCGCTGCGCGGCGTTGCGGAAACTTCGTGATGCAATCTACGAGCATCGAGACGAAATAACGCGGGTGATATCGCTCGAGACGGGGAAGCCGCACGTAGAAGCTGTTTTCTCGGAATTGATTCTTGCGCTCGATACCACAGACTTTCTTGCGCGCCGCTCGCCCGAGTGGCTCAGGCCGGAGCGCGTGCCTCACCACAACGTCGCGGTGAAGGCAAAGACTGGATGGCTGCAGTTTGAGCCGCACGGCGTGATTGCGGTGATTTCTCCGTGGAATTATCCATTCTCGATTCCGATTTCTGAGATTGTGCCGGCGCTGATCGCGGGGAATGCGGTTCTCTTGAAGCCTTCGGAACTCACGCCGCAGGTGGGTGCGTTGATTGGGGAAATTGCCGCGGCGGCAGATCTTCCCGGTGGAATTCTGCGAGTGTTGCAAGGCGGTGGAGCTCTCGGTGCGGCGATCATCGAGGCGAAGCCCGATAAAGTGTGTTTTACGGGAAGCGTTGCCACGGGCCGACGGATAGCCGAAGCGTGCGCGCGGCTTCTGATCCCGACGGTTCTCGAGTTGGGCGGCAAAGACGCCATGATCGTGCTGGGCGATGCGGACCTCGATATTGCGTCGAGCGCGGCGGTGTGGGGCGCGTTTACAAATTGCGGACAGGCGTGCCTTTCCGTTGAGCGAATTTATGTGGATGCCAGAGTTGCGGAGCAATTCACGCAAATGTGCGTCGAAAAAACCGGCAAGCTGCGGCTTGGTCCTCCATCGGATGCTGACGCGGAGGTCGGGCCGATGATTCGTCCGCGTCAGATGGAGAAAGTCGAAGAACAATTGAGCGATGGCATCGCGAAAGGCGCGAAAATTCTCGTGGGCGGGCGGCGTCGTTCCGATTTAGGCCCCAGTTTCTTCGAGCCGACTGTTGTCGCGAACGTAAATCATTCCATGCAACTGATGCGAGAAGAGACTTTTGGTCCCGTGCTGGCGATCGCTGCCGTGCGATCTGTCGATGAAGCCGTTGATCTGGCGAATGATTCCGAGTTTGGATTAAGCGCGAGTGTCTGGACGGGTGACTCCGAACTCGGCAAAGCGATCGCATCGCGCTTGCGAGCGGGATCCGTGATGGTGAACGACGTGGCGAGTTATTATGGCGTTTGCGAGGCGCCGCATGGCGGAAGTGGCGCGACCGGATGGGGCCGGGCGCATTCGCGGCTTGGACTGCTCGAAATGGTTCGAGTAAAATATGTGGATGTGGATCGCATGCCGCGGACAGCGAAGTCCTGGTGGTATGGTTACAGTGAGAATTTTGCAGCGGCTGCCGACCGGTTCGTGGATTTTCTTTTTGCGCCGCGCTGGAGCCGCCGCATGGCGGCGCTGGGAGGGACGCGAGGAGCGCTGGGCACAGTTTTTCGCAAGCATCGCATTTAGTAACTCCACCACAGAGTGAGGAACAGGACTGATGGCTGAACCCAGCACACCGGAAACACCCGCGGCCGCGGCTCCACAGGCCGTACCGGTTGAAGCAGCGCCAGCGGAACCGGCCAAACCAAAAATCAAAGTGAAGAAGCCCACGCAGCGCGCGTGCGACGAGAAAGACGAGAAGGGAAAGTTCTGCTTCGGGCACCTGAAACGCTGGTACGACTATCCCAAAGAAATCGAAGCGTTGATCGGCGCGAAAGCGGAAATTTATCGCTGCGAATTTTGCAAGACGCTGTACAAGCCGGATAAATCAACGTCTCCGCACAGCTACACGCTGCGGTATTAGGGAGCCTGTGAACCGCGAAGATTTGATCTACGATTGGAACACCGCGGCTGGCCCGGAAATTCCTTCGGGGCGCCGCGTGATGCTCAACGACGAAACTCTTCGGGACGGCCTGCAGAATCCTTCGGCCCACGACCCCACCATCGGCGAAAAAATCGAAATCTTGCATTTGATGGAAGCGCTTGGGATTGACACGGTGAATATCGGACTGCCCGGCGCAGGGCCCCGAGCGTACGCAGATACTGAGGCGCTGGCGCGAGAGATCGTCAGCGCCCGGCTGAAAATTCGTCCCAACTGCGCGGCGCGGACGCACCGCAACGACATTCGCCCCATCGTCGAGATTTCGCAGAGAGTTGGATTGAAGCTTGAAGCGGCGACATTTATTGGTTCGAGTCCCATTCGGCGGCTTGTTGAAGACTGGACCGTGGAGCATCTTCAGCGCATGACCGAAGATGCTGTGACGTTTGCGGCGAGCGAAGGCTTGCCGGTGATGTACGTCACAGAGGATACGATTCGAACCGATCCCGAAATGGTGAAGGCTCTCTATTCGACGGCGATTCGGTGCGGGGCGCGGGCGGCGGTACTTTGCGACACGGTGGGCCATGCTACACCGCGAGGCGCTTACAATCTTGTGAGTTTCGTTATCGAAAATGTGGTGAAGCCTTCGGGCGAGAAAATTCGGGTGGACTGGCATGGGCATAACGATCGCGGACTCTCGGTGGCGAATTCGATCGCTGCTATTGCCGCGGGCGCGGATCAAGTTCATGCGGCTGCGCTGGGGCTTGGAGAACGCGTCGGCAACACGCCAATGGAATTGATGATCGTGAATTTGCGGCTTCTGGGCTTGATCGATCGTGACTTGTCGAGGCTGAAGGATTATTCGGAGGCAGTTGCGCGCGCGACCCACACGCCAATTCCCGCGAATTACCCAGTGGTCGGACGCGACGCATTCCGCACCGCGACCGGCGTCCACGCGGCGGCGATTGTGAAGGCGTATCGCAAGAACGATCGCGATTTGGCGAATTCGATTTATAGCGGGGTGCCGTCGCACATGTTTGGACTCGAGCAGATCATCGAAATTGGACCTCTCAGCGGGCGCTCGAATGTGATCTTCTGGCTCGAGAGGCGCGGGATTCCTGCGACCGACGAGCGCGTGGATCGAATCTTCAGCACCGCGAAGCAGGCCCAGGAGATTCTGACTGAGGCGGAAATTCTGCGGCTGATAGATGTCGCGCAAAGCGACGAAGCTGCAAAAGCGCAGAAGTAAAATTACGTTGGCACGGTTGCTTCGATACGGATTGCGTTAGGGATTGCGTCTCGCACTCCTACTTTTAGCGGTACAATTTCGCGTTTGAATCCTTATTCCGCATCGGATCGCCGCCGCTGAATACTCCGGTGAAACTTTTCCGCATATTCTGTATCCTGTGTGCGATGGCCACGCTTTCCGCGCGATCGGAAGACAACGATATTGCGGCCCTGGCGCGCGAACCGCACGCCGACCGCGCGCTCGATTGGCTCGGGAAGAATCTTGACTGGATCACCGAGCAGCAAATTCGATTAACAGAAATCCCGGCCCCGGAGTTTTCTGAAGGCGAGCGCGGCGCCGCCGTGAAGAAATTGTTTGAGTCCGCCGGGTTGAAAGTTCGAGTGGATTCGACGGGCAACGTTATTGGCGAGAGATTCGGGAAAGACCGGAATCAGCTGATTCTCTTGACGGCGCACATGGACACCGTGTTTCCGGCCGGAACGGATGTTCGCGTGAAGCGGGATGGGCGGCGGCTTCGAGGGCCGGGAATCGCTGATAATGGCGCGGGACTCGCGGCGCTCATGGGCGTTGCGCGGGCGATGGAAGCGGGTAAGCTGCAAACGGGAATGACGATTGCGTTCGCGGGTGATGTGGGCGAAGAAGGCGAGGGGAATCTTCGAGGAATTCGGGCGCTTATCGAGGATTTCGGGGCGAGCCTTCGCGCGGTGATCGCCGTAGACGGAGCCTCGACGGACTACGTTACGACGCAAGGTCTCGCGTCGCGGCGCATCGAAGCGACTGTGACGGGTCCTGGAGGACATAGCTGGTCCGATTTCGGCGCTCCAAATCCGATTACCGCGTTGTCGCGCGGGATTGTGCGATTTTCGTCCACGTCGGTGCCACAGTCGCCGCGCACTTCGTTTAATTTCGGGATCATCGAAGGCGGCACATCCGTGAATTCGATTCCCAATCGAGCCGCCGTGAAAGTGGACTTGCGTTCTGAAGATGACCTCGAATTGACGAAACTCGAAGTGACGTTGCGCAATGCGATGCAGGCTGGGCTCGCTGCTGAAAACGCGTCGGGCGAACGCGGGTCGGAGCAGCTCAAGATCGAATTCAAGATGCTGGGTGTCCGGCCGGGCGGCAAGCTCCCGAAGGATTCGGCGCTCCTCGCGGCGATTTCGAGCGTGGATTCGTATCTCGGCAATTCGACGCGGCAGGAGCGCTCATCCACGGATGCCAATCTTCCGTTATCGATGGGAATTCCCGCGATTGCGATTGGCGGCGGCGGGCAGGGCGGCGGTTCGCACTCGCTGGACGAATGGTACGATCCGACCGATCGCATCACGGGGCTGAAGCGGATTCTTCTTACAACCCTCGTTATGGCCCAATCTAAATCTTGAAATGCTTAGAGCTAGGCACGGCGCTGCCAGTTCGAGTGGTGCGATGCGATTGCGAACGATGGCAACTGTTGCGGCCATTTCAGCGGCATCTTCGATATTCCTAATCTCCATGTTTTCGACTCGAGCAGGAACACTTCCGGATGGGCCTGCCGATCTCGTCTTGAAAAATGGCGACATCTACACCGGCAGCACCGAACGTCAGCGCGTTCAGGCGATCGCGATTCGCGGCGAATGGATTGTAGCTACCGGCTCGGATGATGAGATTGCCGGTGCGATCGGCGCGAAGACGCGCGTGATTGACCTTCGCGGCGCTTTCGCCATGCCCGGATTCAACGACGCGCACGTCCATCTCGTCAGCGCGGGAATCGCGAAGCTGCGTTTGGACTTGGAAGGCGTGAAGTCTATCGCGGAGTTGCAGCAACGAATCCGCGATCGATTGAAGGATTCTGCGTCCGGAGAATGGATAGTAGGGCGGGGATGGGACCACACGCTTTGGGCTGATAAGAAATTTCCAACGCGAGCTGATCTCGACGCTGTCTCGCGCGACCATCCGATGTTTTTCGAGAGAGTTGACGGACATGTGGCCATCGTGAACTCTCGCGCTCTCGAACTAGCAGGTCTCACGCGGAATTCCCCTGATCCACCGGCGGGGAAGTTCGTTCGCGATCCTGCGACCGGCGAACTGACGGGCATGCTCGAGGAAGATTCCGCGATGGATCGCGTCGAGCGGCTTATTCCGCCGGTTACGCCGGCGCAGCGCAGGCGGGCCATTGAATTGGCGCTCGCCGAATTAGCCGAGAATGGAGTTACCTCGATTCAGGACAACTCCGAAGCCGAATTGTTCGCATTCTACGAGGCATTCCAGGATGGAAAATCCCGCGACGGAGGCCCGGTTCCCGCCGCGCCTGAGTTCAGCGATTTCCGGATTTATCGGGCACTCGAGCGAGAAGGGAAGTTGACCGCGAGAATCACCGAGTGGCTGCCGTTCAATGCGCCCGTCGCCGCTCTTGAAGAGATGCGGCGCGAAGGCGGAACATCGAGCACTTGGCTAAAGACCGGTGCATTGAAGGGATTTCTCGATGGCTCGCTCGGTTCGCGCACGGCTGCGATGCTTGCGCCTTACTCGGACGATCCTTCGACATCGGGAATCCTGCGCGTCGAACCGGAAGAGCTGAAGCGCATGGCGATTGAACGCGACAAAGCTGGATTTCAAATCGCGCTTCACGCCATCGGTGACCGGGCGAATCGCGTTGGACTCGATGCCTTCGCGGCGGTGCGCGAGGCAAACGGCCCGCGCGACCGCCGCGATCGAATCGAACACGCGCAAGTTCTATCGCCCGACGATCTGCCGAGGTTTGCGGCTTTCGGCGTTATCGCTTCGATGCAGCCCTGCCATTTGCTCGACGACGAGCGCTGGGCCGATTCGCGCATCGGATCGAGACGCGCGAAGGGCGCGTATGCTTGGAAATCGCTCGAAACAAGTGGCGCGCGCCTCGCGTTTGGAACTGATTTTCCGGTTGAATCTGTGAATCCCTTGCGCGGCCTCTACGCGTGCATCACGCGCGAACTTCCAGAAGGCGGCCCGGCCGGCGGCTGGGAACCGCAAGAAAAGTTGCCGATCGCGACGTGCGTTCGCGAATACACAATCGGAGCGGCCTACGCACAGTTCGAAGAAAAGCGAAAAGGCCAGCTTCTCCCGGGAATGCTTGCAGACGTTGTCGTCTTTCCCGCAGACATTACGCGATTGGCGCCAGCGGATTTGCTGCATGCGAAAACGGAGATGACGATCACCGGGGGAAAAATTGTTTACGAATCCCGCCCGCACTGAAGCCTTTTTCCAAACGGAATCGGGGCGAGCAAATTCGAGCGAAATTCAGGCGGGCTGCGACAGTTTTACGTCAACCGGGTCGTACATGACGGCAGTGACCGGATGGGACTTTTCGAAAGCCGTAATGTCGGTTTCGTGTTCGAGGGTTAGCCCGATATCGTCGAGGCCTTTCAGTAGGGAATTCTTGCGGAACGGATCAATTTCAAACGGAATTTTGAGGCCGCTTTCGTCGGTGATGATCTGTTTTTCGAGGTCGGCGGTGAGGCGGTAGCCTTCCTGGCGCTCGAGCCGCTCGAAGAGATCGTCCACTTGCGCGTCGCTCAGCGTGACGAGCAGAATGCCGTTTTTGAAAGAATTGTTATAGAAAATATCGGCGTAGCTGGGCGCGATCACGACGCGGAAACCGTAATCGTGAATCGCCCATGGCGCATGTTCGCGGCTAGAGCCGCAGCCGAAATTCGCGCGAGCGAGCAAAATCGATGCTCCGCGATAACGCGGAAAGTTGAGAGGGAACTCGGGATTCGGTTGCTCGCTAGGGAGATAGCGCCAGTCATAGAAAAGCACGCGGCCATAACCTTCGCGCGTTTGCAACTTCAGGAACTGCTTCGGCACCATCTGGTCGGTATCAACATTCACGCGATCCATCGGCGCGACAAGTCCGGTGTGCTTGATAAACGGTTCCATGCTTATTGAGCTCCCCTATTCAGCGCCGTTGACATCCCACTTTCGGATATCCACGAAATGTCCCTCAATGGCAGCGGCTGCGGCCATGGCCGGGCTGACGAGATGCGTGCGGCTGCCTTTACCCTGCCGGCCTTCGAAATTGCGATTCGAAGTGCTGGCGGAGCGTTCGCCGCTCGGTAGAACGTCGTCGTTCATGCCGATGCACATGCTGCAACCGGCGTCGCGCCATTCGAAACCGGCATCCAGAAATACTCGATCGAGACCTTCTTTTTCAGCTTGAGCTTTTACGACGCGCGATCCAGGCACGGCGAGCGCCTGCTTTACGTTGCGTGCAACATGCTTCCCGGCGATGACGTGGGCGGCTGCGCGCAGATCTTCGATGCGCGAGTTGGTGCAAGATCCGATAAAAACGCGGTCAATGGAAATGTCGGTGATGGGAGTGCCCGCTTTCAAATCCATGTAAACGAGTGCACGCTCCGCAGCCTTGCGGTCCACGGGATCAGCGAACGAATTCGGATCGGGAACACGGCCGGTCACATCAATGACCATGCCGGGGTTCGTGCCCCAGGTGACTTGCGGCGCGAGTGCCGCAGCATCTATATCCAGGACCATGTCGTATTTTGCGCCGGGATCAGCCGCGAGCGACTTCCAATGATCGACCGCGACTTGAAAATCTTTGCCGCGGGGAACGAACGGTTTGCCTTCGAGATATCGGAACGTGACTTCGTCTGGCGCTACCATTCCAGCACGAGCGCCGCCTTCGATAGTCATGTTGCACATGGTCATGCGGCCTTCCATCGAAAGGCCGCGAACCGCGTCGCCCGCGTATTCGAATACGTGGCCAGTTCCGCCGGCGATGCCGATTTTGCCGATCAGCGCCAGAACGAAATCCTTGGCGGTTACGCCCTTTGGGCGCTTGCCGTTAAAGCGAATGATGCCGGTCTTCGATTTGGCCTGGGAGAGGCATTGGGTGGCGAGGACATGTTCGATCTCGCTGGTGCCGATTCCAAACGCGAGTGCGCCAAGCGCGCCGTGCGTTGAGGTGTGGCTATCGCCGCAGACTATCGTGAGCCCTGGCTGCGTGATGCCGAGCTCGGGCCCGATGATATGCACGATGCCTTGATTGCGGCTGTGCATGTCGAAAAGGCGAACGCCAGTCTCTTTGCAATTCCGCGCCAGCGCTTCGAATTGACCCGCAGCGTCGGCATCGAGGACCGGCAGCTCTCGATTCTTCGTGGAGACCGAATGGTCCATCACCGCGAACGTCAAATCCGGGCGGCGCACTTTTCGTCCGGCAGATTTTAGCCCGGCGAAGGCTTGCGGCGAGGTCCCTTCGTGGATGAGGTGGCGATCGATGTAAATCAGAGAGGGTTGGCCGGCGACGTCCCGGACCAGATGCGCATTCCAAATTTTTTCGTAGAGTGTTTGTGGTGTCATCGTAGTGAAATCGTATTGTAACAATCTCAAGAGGAATGCGCCAATACTCGCGAGCCGTCGTCAATTGCCGGACGGGCGGGAACGACGCGCCCTCCGGAAGCTTTCCCGCGTGGGTGGAGTTAGCTCCGGGATGCTTGTTGGCGCACGGAGTGACCGCAGATCCCTCACTTCCCCCGGGATGACTACTGTGTTGCTTGTTGGGTTGTTGGTGGGCTGTTGACGATGTCATGAGTAGGGACCTGTCCGAAGGAGCAGTAGGCGGACACAGCACGGCTTACGTTTCACTCGGGGCGTCGCATTCCCCGGCCGGTGATATACTGACAACTGGCTGGGAGAAGACTGCATCTGTGGTTCTTTTGAGGGAGTGAGTACATGGGTATCCAGTTTCGCGAGCTGGCGGAATGGGTCCGCCGGCGGACATTTTTCGCCAGCGTTCTAATCGTCATCACCCTGGCGATCGGCATCTTAATCGGCACTTTAATATCAGGCCGGGCGATGGCCACGCGGGGGCAGTCTGCCACGGGCGTGTCGTTGCTGGCGATTCCCGATCCGGTGCAGCTCAGCGGAACGTTTTCAGCGATCTCCGGAAAGCTTGTGCCCGCCGTCGTAAATATCTCCACAACACAGGTGCTCGCTCGACCGAAGAAACGCTCGCGCAGGGATGGCGATGACCTCCAGGATTTCTTCAATCATTTTTTTGATGGACCGGATGAGGGAGATAGCGCGGAACGCAGCCTGGGTTCGGGGGTAATCGTTGACGCGAAGGGCTACATCATGACGAACAACCACGTCATTGATCAGGCCACGAAGATCGAAGTTACGCTGGACAAGGACTCGAGGCACTACACCGCGAAAGTGATCGGCACGGACCAACTGACCGATCTCGCCGTTATCAAGATCGAACCAGATCGCGCCCTGCCAATCGCGCGGCTCGGGAATTCGGATGGCGTGCAGGTTGGCGATTGGGTGCTGGCATTCGGCAGCCCATTTGGCTTGCAGGCTACCGTCACCGCCGGCATCGTCAGCGCAAAGGATCGCGCGAATCCTGGTTTTCAATTTCAGAAATTCATTCAGACCGATGCAGCGATTAATCCCGGAAATTCGGGCGGACCGCTTGTCAACATGGCCGGGGAAGTGATCGGGATCAATACCGCGATTTATACGGGCGGCCATGGATTTGAAGGTGTGGGGTTTGCGCTCCCGGCGAATACCGTTATCAACGTTTACAACCAGCTGGTCACTTCCGGAAAAGTCACGCGCGGGTCCATCGGCATCAGTTTTAGCGAAGATCACAGCGCGAATCCGGTGTTGCTCAGGGAACTCGGTGCTGCGAGCGGCATAGTGGTCGAAGGCGTGGAGCCGGGAAGCCCGGCGCAGAAGTCGGGCATCCAGCCTGGCGATTTAATTACGCTGGTGAATGGACACGCTGTGCGCGTAGGGTCCGACCTAGTTGATCCGATTGCGGAGACTGCCATCGGTCAATCGGTTCAATTGCGATACTTGCGCGATAAGCAGATGCATGATGTTTCGGTGGTTGTGGCGGATCGCGCGAAGCTCTTTCCTCAAGTCGGTGAAGCGGGCGATCAAAATCCTGCGGGAGCCGAACCGGCAAAGTTTGGCCTATACGTCGAGGATTTGACGGCTGATCTCGCGCACAAACTCGGCGAGGATCGGAAGACCGGCGCGATCGTGATGGAAGTGGAGCCGGCGAGTTTCGGCGAAGATATTGAATTTCAGCGCGGCGATATCGTTCTTGAAGTCAATCACGTTGCCGTTAACGGCGCGGCTGACTATCGCCGTGAAGTCGCGAAACTGAAGCCGGGGCAGGACGTTCTCTTCAAAGTTTCACGCCGTGATGCGAACGATCGTTCGCTCGTTGTGTTTCTAGCGGGCGCGGTTCCAAACGAATGAGCTACATATCGATAGGGAACAAGATTGAACGCGTGTGCCTGCGGTTCGCGCTGGCTGCGGCCGTATTGACGATCGCGTGCGCCTCGGTAGTTGCAGCGCGTCCATTGAGCGGAGCCGCGGCGAAGAAGAGTTCCGTTCCGCCGCAATCCTCGCGCTCTGCAACGCAATCGTCGAAAAAGAAGGCGAAGCGCCGCGTGCATCGCGACATTGGGCAGAAAGTTCCTTCCACCGATCGCATTCAGGAAATTCAGAACGCGCTCGCGCGCGAGGGTTATTACAAGGGCGATCCCTCGGGCAAGTGGGACTCGGACACGCAGGATGCGATGCGCCGGTTTCAGGAAGAGCATGATCTCACCGGAAGTGGAAAGCTTGACGCGCAGAGCCTTCAAAAGCTGGGCCTCGGTTCGGATATCGCCGGCGTGAGCGCGCCGCGGCCGCCGCAGCCACCATCGCAGCAAGCGAAGCCGGCGAGTGCTCCTACGACCGGTTCTGCGGCGAACGTACCTGCTACTTCTTCTTCCATCGCAAGACCGTAAATCAACCCAACCGAATCGCGCGCGAGGAGTATCCTGCTTCTGCCCTTTGCGCGGTAAATGGTGCGTTCATGGAAGAGGGATTTCATCGCGCATCGCGGCTGCGTTGACGCGCCTTTCGTCGTCTGATACTTTCTGAATTTCACGAAGACGCTGGCGCGCCGCAGTTGACCTGCCGCGCATCCAATTCTCATACATTGAAAAAAGCGCGCTCTGCCGGAGGAACCGCCATGGCTACGGTCGCATCACCGAAGGTCTACAAGAACTACATCAACGGGGAGTGGGTGGAGGGCAGCGGCGGCAAAGCGATTGAAGATCGCAATCCCGCGAACCGTGACGAACTTGTGGGGATGTTCCCGTCGTCTACGGAAGCCGACGTCAATTTGGCCGTGGACGCAGCGAAGGAGGCTTTCAAGTCATGGCGTCTTATTCCCGCCCCGAAACGCGCCGAGATTCTCTATCGGACGGCGGAGATACTCGTCTCGCGGAAAGAGGATTACGCGCGAGACATGACGCGCGAAATGGGCAAAGTTCTGGCTGAGACGCGCGGCGACGTGCAAGAAGCGATTGATATGACGTATCTGATGGCTGGTGAAGGGCGGCGGCAGTTTGGCCAGACGACGCCCTCAGAACTGCCGAACAAATTTGCGATGGCGGTGCGATCTCCGATCGGCGTGGCTGCGCTTGTGACGCCCTGGAATTTCCCGATGGCGATTCCGTCATGGAAAATTGCGCCGGCTCTGGTCATGGGGAACACGGTTGTCCTCAAGCCTGCCGAGGACACTCCGTATTCTTCTTACAACTTCGTCCAGGTGTTGGCTGAGGCGGCCCTTCCTCGCGGGGTTGTGAATATTGTGAATGGCACGGGTCCGGATGCGGGCGCGCCGCTCGTTCATCACCGAGACACGCAGCTCGTAAGCTTTACCGGCTCGACCGAAGTCGGACGCATCATCAGCGAAGCGTGCGCGCCTACGTTTAAGAAGTGCCACCTCGAAATGGGCGGAAAGAACATCATTATCGTCATGGACGACGCCAATCTTGATCTGGCGCTCGACGGAGTTCTCTGGGGCGCGTTCGGGACAAGCGGGCAACGATGCACCGCCGCGAGCCGCGTGGCCGTGCACAAGAAAGTGTACCGAGAATTTACGGCGAAGCTCGCCGAGCGAGCGAAAGCTTTGAGAGTCGGCGATGGACTCGATCCTGAGACTGACATGGGACCCACGATCAACGAGCAGCAGCTTCAGACGGTGATCAAGTATGTCGAGATCGGCAAGAATGAAGGGGCGAAACTGACGACGGGCGGGCACCGGCTCGACAGTGGCGCCTATTCGCGCGGCTGGTTCCATGAGCCGACGGTGTTCGTGGACGTGGACCCGAACATGCGAATCGCGCAAGAGGAAATTTTCGGTCCGGTGGTGTCCGCGATTCCGTTCGACACGTTTGAGCAGGCGCTCGAAATCGCGAACGGCGTTGTCTACGGGCTGTCGTCATCGCTCTACACGCGCAATGTGAACAATGCTTTCCGCGCGATGCGCGATTTGGAAACGGGCATCGTCTACATCAACGCGCCGACCATCGGAGCGGAAACGCACTTGCCCTTCGGCGGGATCAAGAACACCGGGAACGGCCATCGCGAATCAGGGCTCGCGGCTCTTGACTTTTACTCCGAGTGGAAATCGCTCTACATCGATTATTCCGACAAGCTCCAGCGCGCGCAGATTGATAACGCTGAATGAAGATGTTGTCTTGGTATGGGAATCGAGCCTGACGGGGCCAGGTCACGCAATCACCCCAATCGCGTCTAACCTAATGAGGTGCATGCATGAAGCTGGCGGCCCGTTTACTGTTGGCGATAGCGCTGTGGGCGGTGATCCCGTTTCATCTGGGCGCGCAGTCCGCGCCTGCTAGGGAGACGCCGTTCGCACCGCCCGAAGCTTCCGCGGGCTGCGATACATTTGTCTCCGTTCCCGACGACTCGGCGAGCCACGGCTTCAACTTGGCCAATCTCGATCGTAGCGTGCAGCCCTGCGATGATTTCTTTCATTTTGCCGATGGCGGCTGGATTAAAAGCAATCCCATTCCTCCGCAGTACCCCTCGTGGGGCGTTGCCTCCAAGTTAGCTGAAGACAATCGCGAAAAGCTGCATCAGATTCTCGAAACCGCGGCCAAAAACACGAACGCGCCAGCGGGATCTGTCGATCAGAAGATCGGGGACTTTTATTCGCGTTGCATGAATGAGGCGCGGATCGAGAAGGCCGGAGTGCAGCCGTTGCAGGACGAGTTCAATCGCATCGAGAAGATTTCCAACGTTGCCGAGTTGCAAGCGGAGATCGCGCGACTGCAGGGAATCGGCGTTCACGCGCTTTTCGGGTTCGGGTCGGAGCTTGACGCCAAGGACAGTACCCAAACGATTGCGTTCGCCTCGCAGGGCGGCCTGGGATTGCCGGATCGCGACTACTATTTGAAGACGGATCCGAAGTTGCAGCAGACGCGCGATGCTTACGTCCAGCACGTTCAGAAAATGTTCGAGCTTCTCGGCGACGACGCTGCGAAAGCGGCCGCCGAGACGAAAACCGTGATGGATGTTGAAACGCGGCTGGCAAAAGCCTCGATGACGCGAGTGGAACAGCGCGATCCGGACAAGACCTATCACAAGATGAACTTATCGGAATTGGCCGCGCTGACACCGAATTTCTCGTGGACTTCGTATTTCCGCGAAGTAGGTTTCCCAGCTATCGACACGGTTGACGTCGGACAGCCGGATTTCTTCAAGGAAGTTAATTCCGATCTCGCCGGGACACCCATGGCTGATTGGAAAGTCTATCTCCGGTGGAATCTCATCAACGCAAGCGCGGAATCGCTTTCGGCGCAGTTTGTGGGGGAGGATTTCAATTTTTACGAAAAGACCCTGACAGGCTCGAAGGAAATGCTCCCACGGTGGCAACGATGCGTTCGCTCGACGGATCACTACCTCGGCGAAGCGCTGGACCAAATTTACGTCAAAGATTATTTCCCGCCCGAAGCGAAGGCGCACGCTCTTGAGATGGTGCACAACCTGATGGCGGCGTTGCGCGCCGACATCGCAACGCTGGACTGGATGAGCGAAGAGACGCGCAAACAGGCGATTGTGAAACTCGATGCCTATCAACTGAAAATTGGGTACCCAGACGTGTGGCGCGATTATTCGGCATATAAGGTGGACAGCGGAATCTATATCGAAGTTGTGGAGCGCGGCGAGATTTTCGCGCGCAATTACCGGCTATCAAAAATCGGGAAGCCCGTGGATCGCAAACTGCGGGGAATGACCCCGCCCACGGTCAACGCGTATTACAGCCCGACGATGAATGAAATCGTCTTTCCGGCCGGCATTCTGCAGCCGCCATTTTACGATCCGAATCGCGACGACGCGCTGAACTACGGCGGCGTGGGCGCAGTGATCGGGCACGAGATGACGCACGGTTTCGACGATCAGGGATCAAAATTCGACGCGCAGGGCAACCTGCACAACTGGTGGACGCCCCAGGACCTCAAGAACTTTCAAGAGCGCGGCGATTGCGTTGCAAAGCAATTCGACAGCTTTGTAGTCGAGGAAGGCCTGCATGAGAATGGCAAACTCGTCGAAGGCGAAAGCATCGCGGACCTCGGCGGCCTCGTGATTTCATACGCAGCGTTTGAGAAGAGTCTGGAGAGTCATGGACGCCCCGGCCCGATCGATGGCTTCACGCCGGAACAACGGTTCTTCCTCGGATTTGCTCAATTGTGGGCGGGAAGCATTCGCCCGGAGTACGCGCGGCTTATCGTGAACACGAACCCGCATCCGCTGCCGCAGTTCCGTGCGATTGCGCCATTAGTGAATATGCCCGAATTCGCGAGGGCATTTCATTGCCCTGAAGAGAGTGCGATGGCTCGTTCCGAATCGGAGCGCTGCAGGATATGGTGAGCTAACTTGCTGGATTTATCGCGCGCTTGCGACCAGGCTTGGCTCGTAGGGCGAAGGCGCAGGGGCAACAGATTCGGATTCCGGGCGCGATAGATAGTTCTTGTACCAGAGGGTCTCGCTGGCGCGCTGCCAGAAGCGCGCGCCAAGCCAGAACAATACGATCAGCTGGCTGACGAGCAGTGATTTCGTAATCGACGCGTGGCCAATATGATGCACCCAGAAGTGCATCCCGGAGGCGAAAACGAGCCAGCCGACAAAGCTGATTCGGAAATAAAGCCAGAATAAACTGCCAAAGTTGTGCCATACGACCTTGGCACCGCGACGCAGACATTTCCGGCTGCGCGTTTCGCTTTCCGCGACGGCGATGATTTCGGCCATATCGAACCACAGCCGCACCGACATCAGCAGGAAGACGACCAACAGCACCGAACCCAGTTCGAACCAAACCCACGGGAAGGGCGATATGGACTTCTCGTCAATCACGTTGCCAATACCGCGGGCCGCCACCGCTACGATTCCGACCGGGATCAACACCAGCAAGAGAAAAATCACCAGACGGAAAAATCGCCAGAAATAGTTGCCGCCACTTTGAAAGAATTCTCCCGTGGTGGGACTTGAATCGCGCCAATAGGCTTCGAGAATTCCGCCGGTCGCGAGGAGCATGAAGAAAAAGAAAATGACGGAGTAATAGACATGAGTCGGGCCGACGGTGAGATATTCGGCAGGTGGACCTCCAAGCTCGTCCATCGCCGACACGTGAAAACCTTGAACCAACAAGGGAATTGACGCAAGGCTGTGATTCAGCACCGGCGCGACACGGCTGGTGATGGTGCGGGCCGCGAAGCTGGCGAGGATGAGATTGACGACGAACACCCACCAAAGCACGCGCTGGCGCCGCCAAACCAGTCCAGCGCTGCCAACGAAGACTCCCGATTGCCCGTTCGCCATTGCCGTTTGCCTCCGCCTTTAAGTGAGCCACGCCAGCAGTTGGCCGAGGCATTCCGTGCCGAAAACCCAAAGATCGCTCAGCTTTCGCGTTGCGTGCGTATCTTGTTTCACCGTCATGCTGTTGTTGAAGAAACTCCGGTCAAGCCAAACTTTGTGATCCGGATCAATTTCCGCCGAAATCACCTTCGAACCTTTATCGTAGGTGTAGCGAATCCAGCGGTCGCGGCCGTCCCAATGTTCGATAACCGTCTCGCCGTTTTCGAATTTGACCTGTATATCTTCCGGAAAAATGAAGTCTCCGTTGCGGTGAATTAACACGGTATTGCGATACATTCCTCCGGGAGGCGGGCCGGATCTCGATTGTCTCTTCTCCCACCAGTTCAGGGGATCAGCGTTTACGCCGAGCACTTCGTAATCGAGAATCTGGGTGCCATAAACAGACTGATCGAAATACCAGCGGAGATTTTGTCCGGAGACTTCCTCGATGGTTTTCAGAAAGTCTTCGCCGGTAGGGTGCGTAAAGCGGTAGCGCATGAAATAAGTGTGAATGGCCCGCCGCAGAGTGTCCTCGCCGATGATTTTCTCAAGAGTGAGAAGCATCGTCGCTGTCTTCCCGTATGTGACGCCCCCGTAGGAAGAACTGCCCATGTATTGCCAGGCGAAGCGCGCGATTGGATCCGCATCCGGCCGGGTCATATAGGTCATCCGTTGCTCCTCGGGTTCGCCCATTGTCCCCCAATGGGTTTTGACTACGGAAGTATTGAACCCGTAGAGCTCGTTCATAATTTTTACTTCGGTGTAGCTATTGATTCCTTCGTCGAGCCATGCGTCCTCAAATTCATTCGTTGCAACCATGCCGTACCAATACTGGTGGCCGAACTCGTGCTCAAGGACGCCTTCCGGGAGAAGCAATCCTTTTGGCACGAACCACGAAGTGCCGGCGGTCACCAGCGTCGGATATTCCATGCCGCCGGCGTCCAAACCTCCATGAGGAGGATCTATGACGGTGATTCGATCGTAGGGATAAGGTCCGTACCATTCGTCGAACAGATGCAACGTGCCCTTTAACGCCTGCAAATATCGCTTGGCTGTGCCCAAGTGTCCGGGTGACATTAAAATGTGGATCTTTACCTCGCCGGCGCTGCCCGTCCAGGAATCCTCGACGTCTGTGAAAGTAGGGCTCGCCGACCAAGAGAAATCGTGAACGTCCTCGGAGTGGAACGTCACAGTCTTCGTCCCATCACCGTTGCTCACGGTTGAAACCAAGTCGCCTCCGGCGCCCACGACTTCATTTTGAGGGAGGGTGATTTTGACGTCGAAGGTTCCGAAATCCGCGAAGAATTCCGTGTTGGCGTGAAATTGGTGGCAGTTCCACGCGTTCTTCCACCAGACGCCCACTTTCGGAAACCATTGGCCGACCATAACGAAATCGTGAGCGTAGCCTGTCCGCTCGAGGACTTCCGGCATTTGATCCTGAAAGTCGAGATGGAACGTTACGGACGCGCCCGGTGGGACTGGTTTCGGCAGAGTGACCTGAAAAACTGTTTTGTCATTCGTGTTCTGATCATCCGGATGAATGAATTCCATCTTGTTGGTGAGATCGCCCGCTCCGTCTACGGCGAACTTGCTGACGGTGATTGAGCCGAAGTGTTTGGGATCCCAAGACGAGTCGGCGCCCGTTCCGCGCGTGCCTTGCAGGCGGACTTCAGTCATGAAAGTGGATTGCGGCTGGAAAGCGTTCAAGTAGAGGTGGAAAGGAAATGTTTGCTGCGGCTGGCCGGTCAGATTCTTATAGGTCAGCACTTCCGACGCGTTGATCGTGTGTTTTACGGCGTCATACTTTGCGTCAATTTGATAGCCGACCACGCGGACGGAGAGAGGCTGCTTTTCGCTCCGCGTGGCTGTCGCGTTCGGTGCCTGCGCGAACGCGATATTGCCGGAAGCGACTAGCACCAAAAGCAACCACGCAACTCTGATTGGAGCAACGCGCATTTGGCTCCTCCGGCCCTATATACGAACGTCTTAACCTGGAAGTTTCGAGGCAAGAGCATAGGCCAGGCAGCCTGCAATCGCAACCTCGAACGGTGCAGCGAGCGGCCACGGCGCGCGTAACAGCCCGGTGGCGCGTTGGCGCGGGCTTGGTTGACGCTTCGTCATCCGCTGATTAAACTAGGTTGGACGTCGTGCGAGCGGCAGTCGGCGAAATGGCGCCGCACCCGTAAGTGTTTTCTGGCGTGTAGAATAGTGGTCGCGCATCGATAACATGGCCAGCCCATCACTACAGCATAAGCGTCATCGAAATGTTCTCACCGATGTGGTGCGGATTTACATCGAAACGGGAGAGCCTGTTTCGTCGCGGAGCATCGCGCGCCGGCATACCGAGCCGCTGAGTTCTGCGACGGTTCGGAACGTCATGGCAGATCTCGAAGAGGAAGGCTTTCTCTACCAGCCGCACACCTCTGCCGGCCGCGTTCCGACGGCGGCCGCATATCGTTTCTTCGTCGAGGAAGTTGCCGCGCAGGCAACGCCTCGCCCGCAGGACCTTGACTGGATTCGACGGGAACTGGCCACGGCAGCGACTCCGGAAGCCGTGATGGAGCGCGCGAGCCGGATCCTGGCTGATGTATCGCGGGGCCTCGGAATCGTGATTTCACCGCCATTCGCGCAAACTCTGGTCGAGCACCTGCGGTTTCTTGTCATTCCGGATAATCGGGTGCTGGTGGTGTTGATCGGCTCGGGTGGAGTGACGCGCGATAAAGTTCTTCGGCCGGACCGCACGTTCCGACAGGAGGAGCTCGATCATATTGCGGATTATTTGAATCGCCAGTATTCGGGCTGGACCCTGGAAGCAATTCGCGCGAATCTGCAAGCGCAATTGGCGAAGGATCGTGAACGCTACGATCGCCTGGCGTCCGACGCGCTGATGTTGTGCGATGTGGATCTGCTCGGCGACGATGGCACGCGGCGGGTGTACGTCGAGGGCGCCGCGCAACTGGCGACGTCCCCGGAATTTGCCGATCAGTCGCAACTGCGAGATCTCCTGGCAACGATCGAAGAAAGAAGCCGTTTGGTTACGTTGCTGACCGGCTTTGTCGAAGCGCCGGAGCCGGTCCACGTGGAACTGGGTGTTAAGGAAATTCCGGACGCCGGAAGACACCTGGCGATCGTCACTGCGCCGTTCATGAGCGGAGAGCAGCGACAAGGGACGGTTGGGATACTTGGACCGATGCGCATGCATTACGAACGTGTCATTACGGCGGTGGCGTTCATGGCGGAATTCTTTAGTGAAGATGGTAAAAATTAGGCCAGCCGACAGGACTATCGAATGAGCAAGAAAGATCGCGAGCAGGACGCAAAAGAACCGCCGTTTCTGGTTCCATCGGCTGCGGATGAACCCGATTCTTCCGCGAAACCGGCCGATGCTTCTACCACCGACTTTCGCGGGCTCTCGGAGCAAGAACGCCGTCTGATCGCGGAAATGGAAGAGTTAAAGGGCACGTTGATCCGGCGCCAGGCGGATTTCGAGAACTACCGTAAACGAATCGAGCGCGAGCGGGAGCACGACCGGCATCGGGGGATAGAGGGCATTATTGAATCGCTGCTGCCGGTGCTGGATGGATTTGATCGGGCGCTGGAGGCGCACGGCGATCCGAGTTACGAAGAGCATCGCAAAGGTTTCGAATTGATCGCGCGTCAACTTCATGACCTGCTTGCGAAGCGGGGACTCGAGAAAATCGAAGCGGAAGGAATGGCGTTCGACCCGTATATGCACCACGCCGTCGAGCGAGTTGAATCCGAGAAGGTTCCCGAGGGCACGGTTCTAGGCGTCTTGCAAACCGGCTATCGATTCCACGATCGCGTGCTGCGTCCGGCGATGGTGCGCGTGGCTGCACGTCCTGCCGCGAAGACGGCGAATTAGGCGCTGGGCGCGAAAAAGTCTCGCAGAATCGCGCGCGCTGCAGCGCGCATCGAATGACGAGTTCCAAATACGAGTAACGGATAACGAACTGAATGGCAACTTCTAACAAGCGCGATTATTACGAAACTCTCGCCGTCGGCCGCGAAGTTCAGGCCGAGCAGCTCAAGTCTGCCTATCGCAAGGCGGCGCTGAAGTGGCATCCCGATCGCAATCCAGACAATAAACTTGAGGCGGAGGAGGAGTTTCGGCAGGCGACCGAAGCCTACAGCGTGCTATCGGATCCACAGAAGCGTTCGCTCTATGACCGCTACGGCCACGCGGGCGTGCAGCAGGCGAGCGGCGGGCTCGGCGGCTTCGATGCTTCCATTTTTGAAGGTTTCCACGACATCTTCGGCGATCTCTTCGGAATGGGCGACATCTTCGGCGGCGGGCGCAGGCCGGGAACTCGCGGCCGGCGCGGACAGAGGGGAGCGGATCTTCGCTACGACCTCTCGCTCAGCTTTGAAGAGGCTGCGACGGGCGTCAAAACAAAGATCAAAGTATTCCGCCATGAGAATTGTACAGCTTGCAACGGCACAGGCGCGAAGTCCGGGAGCGGAGTGGCGGTTTGCGAGACTTGTAAAGGCCACGGCCAACTAAACTATCAGCAGGGATTCTTTTCGATTTCGCGAACGTGCCCGAGCTGCCAGGGCGCCGGACAAGTGATTCGCGAGGCGTGCGTGCAGTGCCGCGGTCAGGGGCGCACGGAACGCGATCGCGTACTCGAAGTGGCGGTTCCCGCAGGCGTTGATTCTGAAACGCGGCTCCGGCTGGCCGGCGAGGGCGAGCCAGGCGCGAATGGCGGAGCGCCTGGTGATCTTTACGTCTTCTTTCAGGTGAAGGAACATCCGTTTTTTGAGCGGCGAAATGCGGATCTTTTTTGCACCATTCCGGTTTCTTTCATTCAGGCGTCAATCGGGACAAAGATCCGCGTCCCTACTCTGAGCGGAGACGAAGAGCTGGAAATTCCGGAAGGCACGCAATCCGGACAGATTTTTCGAAGGAAGGGCAAAGGGCTTCCGAATCCGCACGGTGGCCGCGGGGATCTCTACATCAACGTCCGGGTGGACATTCCCACGAAGCTGACGAGGGAGCAGAAGAGAATCCTCGAGCAACTGGGTCAGGTGATGAAGGTCGAGAACAAGCCCGCCGAACGCAGCACGAGCTTCTTCGACAAAGTGAAAGATATCTTCGGTTAGCGCCCTGCAGATTCAGTTCGCGGTGATGCCGCCCTGAAGTTGTGCGCAGCCCAAAGCGCATAGATGAGCGGATGAGGTGTGAGAGCAGCGTTTGTAGGCGTTCGAGTTTCCAAACACATGCGTAGACGATTTTTCGTGGAAGAGTTCAAGGGTGATGCAGCCGTGCTCCGCGGCGATGCGGCGGAGCATCTCGGCCGGGTGCTGCGCGCGGAGGAAGGCCAGCTCTACGAGTTGAGCGACGGCCGAAAGATCTGGCTCGGCCGCGTCGAGAAGGTTCGCAACTCGTCGCGAAATGGCAGCGAGGTGGAATTCTCGCTCGTCGAATCGATCGAAGCGGCTACGCCATCGCTTCGCATCGAGTTGTTGCTGTCGGTGGTCAAATTCGATCGCTTCGAATGGTGCCTGGAAAAGGCAACGGAACTCGGCGTGGCGGAAATCGTGCCTCTCGCCGGAGCACGCAGCGAGAAACGGCTGATAAGCGCCGCCGAAAAGCGCTCCGAGCGATGGGAAAAAATTCTTCGTGAGTCCGCGCAGCAATCGCGGCAGCTCAAACCGCCCGCATTATTTCCGGTCATGCGGCCTGAAAACGCTTTCGCGAATTCACGCGCCGGCTGCCAGTTCATTTTCTCGGAGCGCCTGGACGCACGTCCGATCCGCAGCGTGCAAATGGGCTGTCTGAGCAAGTACATTTCGGTGGCGATCGGGCCCGAGGGAGGATGGACGGACGGCGAAATCGGCCTGGCGCGAACGGCCGGCTATTTCGAGACCTCTCTCGGAGAGGGAATCCTTCGCACTGAGACGGCGGTCGTCTCCGCGCTTGCGATTCTTCGTTACGCCCTTTCGGAATGAGCGCAATGAAGTTGGAGCGATGCGAGCAACCGTCATGGTTCGGAGACCGTCATACTACAGATGGCTGGTCGCCCAGTTCGTGGACGATCGTCAGATTCCTGATGTGATGCTCTTCGGAACGGAGCTTTTGGAAATCTGACCGGCGCAGAACTATGGCGCGTGCGTCGCGCTACATGCTATAAAGACAACAATTCACTGATGAACGAAGAAACAAATCTCAATCCCGAAACAATGGCGACGGAAGTCTTAACGCCGGAAGGCATTCCGGTTGTCCAACCACCCCCCTCCTTTCCCCGCGAATTGAGGGGCTGGGTCCGTGATCTCGCTGTGGCCTTGACGCTGGCGATGGTCATCATCGTGTTCCTCTATCAGCCCGTGAAGGTGGAAGGCACGAGCATGGCGCCGCTCCTCTCCGACCAGGAGCGCATCTTCATCAATAAATTTGTCTACCGCTTCGAGCCTATTGGGCGAGGCGACGTCATTGTTTTCTGGTATCCTCTCGACCATTCGAAATCGTTTATCAAACGCGTGATCGGATTGCCGGGCGAATCAATCGAACTGCGGCGCGGCCGGCTGTTTATCAACGGCAAAGAGATAACCGAGGACTACGTTCCGCAGATGTTTTTCGATGGCTCAAGTTACGGGCCAATGCGAATTCCGCAGGGCTGCTACTTTGTGATGGGGGACCATCGCGATAGCTCCAACGATTCGCGGATGTTCGGGACAGTCCCACGCGAGTTTATTTACGGCAAAGCCGTGTTCGCATACTGGCCGGTCGATCATTTCGGTTCAATTCCCGCCGTGGAAGCGAGCTCGAAATGAAAGTACGAGGAGGCAACGCTGACGCAGTCTCGGGAAGCTCGCGCCACATTGGCGCTCGAGGACGGAAGAGTCTTTAACGGCCTCGCGGCGGGCGCTCGCACCCGTCGTGGCGGCGAAGTCGTTTTTAATACCAGCCTCACTGGTTACCAGGAAGTTTTCACCGATCCGAGTTATTCCGGGCAGGCCGTGTGCCTCACCTGCCCGCACATCGGAAACGTTGGGACCAACTCCGACGACGAAGAATCCGCGAAACCTTACATCGAAGCGCTGATCGTCCGTGATTTCACTGCGCTCGCTTCGAACTGGCGTTCCCGCGAAACCGCGCAGCGCTATCTCGAACGCCATGGAATTCCGGTCATCTGGGATTTGGACACGCGCGCACTCGTCCGGCACTTGCGGAAGGTTGGTGCATTGCGCGGCGTGCTTGCGACGGATGGCACGCCGAGCGAACAATTGATCGCGGAAGCTCGCGCGTTGCCCACGATGGTGGGCCAGGAGCTAGCCGGTCGAGTCACCTGCGAGAAGCCCTACTCGTGGACCCGCAACACGTACGACATTGACGCCGCGCGCCCGAGCTTGCACGCTTCCGCGAATCCGGCCCCGACGCGGCACCATCGCGTCGTTGCCTACGATTACGGAATCAAGCAAAACATTCTGCGGCTGCTTGTTGACCACGGCTGCGAAGTGACGGTGGTACCAGCGAGGACGACATCCGAGGATGTTCTCGCGCTGAAACCGAACGGCGTCTTCCTTTCCAATGGTCCCGGCGATCCCGAACCGATCGGCTACGCAATCGAAAATATTCGCAAGCTGGTGGGCCGCGTGCCCATCTTTGGAATTTGCCTAGGGCATCAACTTTGCGGACTGGCGCTGGGCGGGCGTACGTTCAAACTGAAATTCGGACATCATGGTTCGAATCATCCGGTGAAAAATCTGATGACCGGCAAAATCGAAATCACCGCGCAGAATCACGGGTTTTGCGTTGATCCGGAATCGCTGCCATCCAGCGACGTCGAAGTGACACATCTCAATCTGAACGATCACACAAATGAGGGTTTCCGGCACCGCTCGCTGCCGCTTTTTAGCGTTCAATATCATCCGGAAGCGTCGCCCGGCCCGCACGACGCGCGTTATTTGTTCGACCGATTTACGGAAATGATGCGGGACGGGATATAGCTAGGCCGCAAAACGAAATGCCGAAACGTACGGACATCAAGAGAATTTTAATTATCGGCTCGGGGCCGATTGTTATCGGCCAGGCGTGCGAGTTTGACTATTCGGGCACGCAAGCGTGCAAGGCGCTGCGCTCGGAAGGCTACGAAGTCGTTCTGGTGAATTCGAATCCGGCCACGATCATGACCGATCCCGAAATTGCCGACCGCACTTACATCGAGCCGCTCACGAAGGAGTATCTCGAGCAAATCATCGCGCGCGAGCGGCCCGACGCGCTGCTGCCCACCGTCGGCGGTCAGACGGGACTCAATCTCGCCGTGGAGCTCGCCGAGGCGGGGATTCTGGACAAATATTCCGTGAAGCTGATCGGGGCGTCGCTCCAGGCTATAAAGATCGCCGAGGATCGTCTGCTCTTCAAGGACGCCTGCCGGAAAATCGGGCTCGAAGTCCCAGAGTCTGCGGTGGTGAATGATCCAGCCGCCGCGATAAAGATTGCCGACAAGCTCGGCTATCCAGTCGTGATTCGCCCGTCGTTCACGCTTGGCGGCACGGGCGGCTCCATCGCTTACAACCACGAAGAATTTATAGACGCAATTTCACGGGCTCTCGACGCCAGTCCCGTCCACCAAGCGCTGATCGAAGAATCGGTTCTCGGTTGGAAAGAATTCGAGCTTGAGGTGATGCGCGACTGCCGCGACAACTTTGTCGTAATTTGCTCGATTGAGAATTTCGACCCCATGGGCGTTCACACCGGCGATTCGATCACCGTTGCGCCGGCGCAAACGCTGACCGATAAGGAATACCAGCGCATGCGCGACGCTGCGGCCGCGATTATCCGCGAAGTCGGAGTCGAAACCGGCGGATCGAATATTCAATTTGCCATTGAGCCGTCCACGGGCCGCATGACCGTCATCGAGATGAATCCGCGCGTTTCCCGCAGCTCAGCGCTGGCGAGCAAGGCCACTGGCTTTCCGATTGCGAAGATCGCAGCGAAGCTGGCCGTCGGCATGACACTTGACGAAATTCCGAACGACATCACGCGCATGACTCCTGCTTGTTTCGAACCGACACTCGATTACGTGGTCGTGAAAATTCCGAAGTGGCAATTCGAGAAATTCCCCGGCTCCGATCAGACGCTGACCACGCAGATGAAGTCGGTCGGCGAAGTCATGGCCATTGGCAGGACGTTCCCCGAAGCGCTTTGCAAGGGGATTCGCTCGCTCGAACCGCACACGGCGTGGCGCGCCCCTGCGGAAGTGACCACGGCGCTGCTGCGTGAGAAGCTCGCAGTGCCGGGCCCCGACCGGATTCATTGGCTCTTCGAATCACTCGAGCGCGGGATGACTGTGGATGAAATCGCGAGTCTCACGAAGATCGATCCGTGGTTCGTTCGTCATCTCGATGCGATTTCGAAGCTCGATCAAAAAATCGCAGACACGCCGTTCGCTGAAGTGACGCAAAAGCTCCTGCTCGAGGCCAAGCGCTCCGGCGCAAGCGACGAGATGCTGGCGCAGCTTTGGAAGACCTCGGCGACCGCGGTTCGCGAGGCGCGCAAGAAGCTCGGCGTTCAACCGGTTTTCAAGCGCGTGGACACTTGCGCTGCCGAATTCGAATCGTTCACTCCATATCTCTACTCCACGTACGAGGACGAAGACGAAGCGGACGCCGTTGACCGGCCGAAGATCGTCATTCTTGGCAGCGGCCCCAATCGCATCGGTCAGGGAATCGAATTCGACTATTGCTGCTGCCACGCTTCGTTCGCGCTGAAGGAAGACGGCTATGAGACCGTCATGGTCAATTGCAATCCGGAGACGGTTTCAACCGACTACGACACGTCCGACCGATTATATTTTGAGCCGCTTACGCTCGAAGACGTGCTGGCCGTGATCGATCGCGAGAAGCCGACCGGAGTTATCGTCCAGTTCGGCGGACAGACGCCGCTCAATCTGGCTCTCGATTTGAAGCGAAATGGCGCGCCGATTATCGGGACCGCGCCCGAATCAATTGACCTTGCTGAGGATCGCCGCCGGTTCGGGCGGCTTCTCGAAGAGTTGCAAATTCCGCAGCCGCGCAATGGCACGGCACTCGCTCCCGATGAAGCCAAGCGCGTGGCACAGGAAGTTGGATTGCCGGTGCTTGTGCGCCCGAGCTATGTCCTCGGCGGGCGTGCGATGGTGATCGCCTACGAATTGAAAACTGTCGAAGATTATGTCGCGCAAGCCGCGCTGATGTCCGGAAGCGGGAGTACGCTGCGCCCGATCTTGATTGATCAGTTTCTCGAAGACGCGATTGAAGTGGATGTCGATGCACTGGCTGACGGGACGGACGTTGTGATCGCGGGAATCATGGAGCATATCGAGGAGGCGGGCATTCACTCCGGCGATTCATCGTGCGTTCTCCCGCCTGTATCGCTATCGCCCTCGGTCTTAAACCGCATCCGGGATTACACGGGAAAACTTGCGCGTGCGCTGAATGTCGTTGGCGTGATGAATGTGCAGTACGCGATTCAGCGTGATGTTGTGTATGTGCTCGAAGTAAATCCGCGCGCGTCGCGGACGCTTCCTTATGTGAGCAAGGCTACTGGAGTTCCGGTTGCGAAAGTTGCCGCGCGATTGATGACCGGCTGCAAGCTCAAAGACATGGAATTGCCGCTGGTGCAGACCAACGGAGTTCCGGAGCTTGCGACACGCGGATACTACGCCGTGAAGTCGCCGGTGTTTCCGTTCAACAAATTTCGGGGCGTGGACACGATCCTTGGGCCTGAGATGCGCTCGACGGGTGAAGTCATGGGCATCTCGTCCAATTACGGGCTCGCTTTCGCCAAAGCGCAATTGGCGGCGGGGCAGAAACTGCCGAGCAAGGGCGTCGTCTTTCTGAGCGTCAACGACCACGATAAGCGTCATGTCGCGACTCTCGCGCAGGATTTGGCGCGCGCTGGGTTGAAGCTGATCGCCACACGCGGTACTGCGGCTGCGGTTGCCGCCGCTGGCGTTCCGGTCGAAACTGTTTACAAGGTGAATGAAGGCAGACCGAACATCGTGGACCTCGTGAAAACTGGCAAGGTGGACCTTGTCATCAATACGCCTCTTGGCCGCGAATCTTTCTACGATGAAAAATCGATTCGCCGCGCGGCGGTGCGATACAACGTGCCTTGCATTACCACGCTCTCTGCTGCGATTGCTGCTTCGCGTGGAATTCTTGCCATGTCCGTCGAATCCCCCGATATCGCGGCCCTGCAGGATCTCCATCGAACGAAGACGCCGGCAGCTGCCATGGCTGCCCGGCCGTCGCCGCTACCCACCGGCGCCGATTAATCATGGATTGCGCTAGAATCCATCTATGAAGCTGCGAGGAATTTTTGCGCCGCTTACCGTTCCGTTCGCTGGCGATGGGTCAGTCGATCACGCGAACCTTCGCGCGAATGTCGAGCGCTACAACCGGACGCCTCTGCACGGCTACGTTTTGAATGGCTCTACCGGCGAGTCGGTCCTGCTTCGGTGGGACGAGATTTACGGGATATGGGAGACCGCGAAGGCTGTCGCGGCGGTTGGGAAGGTATTGATCGCGGGCACAGGCGCCGAATCGACTCCTGAAACAATCGCGCACACGGCTCGTGCCGCTACTCTCGGCTACGATTACGCTCTCGTGCGGACGCCGAGTTATTTCAAGCCGCTGATGACAGTTGAAGCGGAAGCGGAGCACTTTCTGCGTGTTGCTGATGCCTCGAGGATTCCGATTCTGCTGTATTCGATTCCGATATTTACTGGCTACGCCGTTGAAGCTCCGCTGGTCGCGCGCGTCGCGAATCACCCGAACATCGCCGGGCTGAAGGATAGTTCAGGAAATGTGCCGCGTATCGTAGAGATTATTGCCGCGGGCGGACCCCGGTTTCAGGTGCTTGTCGGATCGGCCGCTACGCTCGAGCCTTCCTTAGAGAAGGGCGCGACTGGGGCAATTCTGGCGGTCGCAAGTGCGCTGCCCGATCTTTGTTGTGAACTTTTCGCAGCTCACAATTTGGGCGACGCGGCCCGCGCCAAGAGCATTCAAGAGAAGCTCCGAGCGCCATCTGATATCCTCGTTTCGAAGAATGGAATTCCGGGCTTGAAGTACGCTCTCGACTGTCTTGGCTACGTCGGTGGTCCTCCGCGTCCTCCGCTGCTTCCTGTCGGAGAGACCGCTAAGAAGGAAATTCAAGACGCAATCGCCGGATTCGCGGTTGCTGCTCCGATCAGCGATTAAGTCATTATTCGTTGTTCTTTTGCAGCGGGTCGCTCACTCCCCCCGTCTGCTAGTCACGATTGCTGCGTCCTTTTGCTCCGTGTATCATCCAAATCGTTCATGGAGTCTCATTGTCTGCGTCTCGCCGAATTGCCGCGCACGACAAAGCTATTCTCCGCATTTCTCGATGATTTCGCCCGGGTCGCCCAGTTCTACCCGCACGAACCCAATCTCGAAGGAGTTATAGCGTCGGCAAAAGAAGTGAATTTCGATCCGCAGGTGCGGAGCGAAGTGGTCGCGATTTTGCGTATTCAGAATCGGACGCTTGGGTCAGGCCCCGCCACCGACGGGAATCTCGATCGTCTCGCGAACGGAGCGGTCGCCATCGTCACCGGCCAGCAGGTTGGCCTTTTCGGCAGTCCTGCGTACAGCTTTTACAAAGCTCTCGAGGCGATTCGAACCGCGGAACGTCTCTCCGCGCGCGGGATCGAAGCTGTGCCCGTATTCTGGCTGGCGACTGAAGACCACGATCTCGCCGAAGTGAATCACTCCTTCTGGCTCACGAAAACCGGGCTCGAGCGCTTCGAAATTGAGACATCACCCGAATCTGCAGGCCGCCAGGTTGGCGCGATCCGCTTCGGCTCCGAAATAAACGGAGTTGTTGATGCGGCGGGGAAACGCCTCGAAGGCCCCGGCGTGAAGGAGGTCGAGCGCGCGCTCCGCGAGGCCTACGCACCGGGCGAAAATTTTGGCTCCGCCTTTGGGAAACTGTTTGCGCGGCTCTTGTCGAAATACGGCGTGATCCTGTTCGATCCACTCGATCCGGGCCTTCACCGCATCGCAGCCCTTGTTTTCCGCCGGGCGATTGACGAAGACGCCTCGCTTCGTGAGGCGCTGCGCGCGCGGGGCAAGGCTCTCGAAAAGGCGGGATTTCACACACAAGTCAAAGTCACCGGACGCTCCACTCTTCTCTTCATGAACGTGGACGGCAAGCGCGAGCCAATTCGCGCAGCCGGAGATAAGTTTGCTGCGGGCGGCATCACCATTTCTTCCGGCGAGCTTCTCCATGCAATCGATCAAACTCCGGAACTCTTCTCGCCGAATGTTCTGCTTCGCGCGATCGTCCAAGACACGCTTCTGCCGACCGTCGCGTACATCGGAGGTCCGGCCGAGATCGCGTATATGGCGCAGGTCGAAGTGGTCTATGGAAAACTCATGAAACGGATGCCGGCGATTTTGCCACGGCCGGGTTTCACGCTCGTCCTTCCGTATGTTGCGCGACTTTTGAAAAAATATGGTCTGTCGCTTTCCGATATTCTTCAAGGCCGGCAGCGGCTCGGCGCGATCCTTGCGGCCGGAAGCCTGACGAAGGGTTTGGCGCGAAGATTTGAGCAGGACGAAAAGACGCTGCAAAAAGCGCTGAAAGGTCTCGAGAAGCCACTTGAGCGACTCGACAAGTCACTTCTCGGCGCCCTCAGCACCGCCGAACGCAAGATGCTCTATCAATTCGCGAAATTGCGTCGCAAGGCAGGCAGCGCCGAAGGCCTTCGTTCCGGCGTTCTCGAGCGGCACGAGCAGATTCTCCTCGATTCTCTTTTTCCTCAACGCGCGCTTCAAGAGCGCTGTCTTTGTCTACTTCCATTCATCGCTTCATTTGGCACCGAGCTTTTGGATGAGCTTTACAAGCACACCGCGTCGCCTCCCGAACATCACATCCTGTATCTCTAGCTACACAAGAATTCTGGTGCACGTGCGGCATCAGCCTGTGCGCCCGCGAGTTCCGCATGTTAAAATGCCGCCGTTTAAACAAGCGCAATTCGATTGGGGAGGAAGTCCAATGAAGGTCACTGCTGGAAAGCGAAAAGGGATGCAAGCCGTGTCCAACGAGCGAGGTGTGATCGCCGCCGCCGCGATGGATCAGCGAGGCTCGCTTAAAAGCGCCATCGCAAAAGATAAAGGCATCGACAAAAATGCCGTCACAGCGGAAATGATGGCTGAATTCAAAGGCGCCGTGGTGCGCATTCTAACTCCCTACGCGAGCGCCATTCTCCTCGATCCTGAATACGGCCTCCAGGCCGCCAAAGGGCGCGCAAAGAATGCGGGATTGCTCCTCGCCTACGAAAATAGCGGCTACGACAACACGCGGCCCGGCCGCTTGCCCGATCTCCTCGATGACTGGTCGGTTCGCCGACTGGTGGCCGCGGGCGCCGACTGCATCAAAATTCTTCTTTACTACGCACCATTCGATCCGCCAGCGACGAACGAGATCAAGCACGCGTGGGTTGAGCGAATCGGCGCGGAATGCATCGCGTCCGACGTGCCGTTTTTCCTCGAGTTCGTCGGCTATCAGGAAAATGGCGACGAGAAGGGAATCGAATTCGCAAAAAAGAAGCCTGAAATCGTGACCAAGAGCATGGAAGAATTCTCGAAGCCTCAATACGCCGTGGATGTTTTGAAGGTCGAAGTTCCGGTGAACATGAATTTCGTCGCGGGCACGCGCGCGTGCAAAGGGGAATCCGCGTACACGCGCGATCAAGCCAAGGATCTCTTCCGCCGCGCCGCTTCCGTTGCGAAGAAACCCTTCATTTATCTATCAGCGGGCGTTAGCAACGATATTTTCGCGGAAACGCTCGAGCTGACAGCCGAGGCGGGCACGAATTTTTCGGGCGTCCTCTGCGGCCGGGCCACATGGAAAGAGGGGATCCCGGTTTACGCCAAGCAAGGACTCAAGGCTCTCGAAGATTGGCTCTCGACCGAGGGCGTTAAAAATATCAAAAACGTTAACGACCGCCTGGCTGCCGCGAAACCGTGGTTCAGCTTCTACGGCGCCGCTTCGGTCACGGCCCTGGCGGACTAGTCGAGCGGGCGTCCGAAAAACGCGACCAATGCCGAATTCCCGCTCCGTTTCGACGGCAAGCAAACACGTCATCGATGTGCGTTCGTCTCGCCGAACGCAACTCATCAATGTAACCGCGCGCGTGCAGGAGCTCGTCACGGCCTCAGGCGTGGCGAATGGCGTCTGCCACCTCTACGCGCCGCACACGACAGCCGGAGTTTTGATCAACGAGGGCTACGATCCCGATGTCGCAAGCGACATGGAAGCGGCATTCGACCGAATCGTCCCGCCCGGCCTGAAATTCAAGCACGCCGAAGGCAACTCCGACTCGCATCTGAAACTCGCGCTGACCGCAACTTCTCAAACCATTTTTATCGAGAGCGGCCGCCTCGCGCTCGGCCGGTGGCAAGTCATATTCTTCGCCGAGTTCGACGGCCCGCGCCATCGCGAGCTCCACGTCAAGATTGTCCCTGATCCGGCGTAGTTCCGCGCCGATCATGGCGGCGTCTCTCTCGTCGTAACTGCAGCCGTGCGGTACAATCACATTCATCCATGAACTCAGGCCTTTACATTCAGGTGCCGTTCTGCCAAACGAAGTGCACCTACTGCAATTTTCATACCGGCGTTTTCTCGCCGAATCTATACAAGCCGTACGCGACAGCCATCACGCGGGAAATCGAAATTCGAGCCAGCGATAAATGGCCTAAGTTCGACACGGTTTACATCGGCGGCGGGACGCCAAGCCTCCTCCTTCCATCGAGCCTGAAAGAAATCATGGATTCGCTGCGGACGCATTTCGAATGCGACATTAAAGAAGCCACCCTGGAAGCCGACCCCGAGACCATCACGCGCGAGAAAGCAACGGACTGGCTCGCCGCGGGCTTCAATCGCATCAGCCTCGGCGCTCAATCCTTCAACGACGTCGAACTCAAAGCCGCGGGCCGAATGCATCGCCGCGCAGACACGTTTGCGGCGGTGGACGCGCTGCGGGAAGCTGGATTCCGCCATATCACGCTCGACCTAATCGCAGGCATGCCGCATCAAACCGCCGCCTCCTGGTACGATTCGATCGAAAATCTTTTGCGCGCGAAGGCCGATCACGTCTCAATTTACCTGATGGAAATTGACGAAGAGAGCCACCTTGGCAAAGAGGCTCTTGCCGGCGGCAAACGCTATAGCGCCGGGGCTCTCCCGTCAGACGACGAAATGGCATCGTTCTACGATCACGCCTGCGAAAGGCTCGCCGTCGAAGGCTTCGAGCACTACGAAATTTCGAACTGGGCGCGACCGGGATTTCAATCGAGGCACAATCTGAAATACTGGCGCCGCGAGCCATACCTCGGCCTCGGCGCCGGCGCACACTCCTTCGATGGCGCGCGCCGGTGGGCCAACAGCCACGACCCTGCCGGCTACGTCTCCGCAATCACCCGCGGCCAACTGCCGGTCGAGCAGAATGAAACCGTCACGCCTCAGCAGGCGCACGAAGAAGAAATTTTCCTTGGGTTACGCCTGCTTGATGGCGTTGATGCCGCTAAACTGGCAGGCCAATCGGGAAACGCAATTCTCGAGCGCATCGAAGAGCTACGCGCTCAAGGCCTCGTAATCGTCGAGAATGGCCGCGTGCGTCTCGCACCGGATCGCGTTGCCGTTTCGAATGAAGTCTTCGTGGCATTGCTGGAAGCCGTTACTGCCTCAACGTATTAGGAGCCAAACTTGTACGAACAAGCTCTGACCCCGTCCGACGAAAAAGCCACCAAGAGAGCAGGGAAATCGCGCAACGCTATTTCAATCGTTGACCTGCGCAGCGACACCGTCACGAAGCCAACACCCGCAATGCGCCGAGCGATGGCCGAGGCGGAAGTCGGCGACGACGTCTACGGCGAAGATCCCACTGTCAATCGGCTGCAGTCTCGCGCCGCAGAAATTTTCGAACGGGAAGCCGCGCTCTTCGTCCCCAGCGGCTCGATGGGCAACCTGCTGGCCATCAAGACCTGGACGCGCCCCGGCGAAGAAGTGATATGCGAAGAGCGCGCGCACGTAAATCACTACGAACTGGCATCCATGTCCGCAATCGCGGGCTGCTTTCCGCGTCCTATCTTCGCACCGGATGGAATTCTCACCTGGGATCTCATCGAGCCGCGATTGCGGCCGAAAATTTACTACTACTCGCAGACCGGCCTCATCACCATCGAGAACTCGCACAATATGGCGGGAGGCTCGGTTTACTCGACGGAAGCAGTCGCTGAAATCTGCGATCGAGCGCACGATGCAGGTCTGCGCGTGCATCTCGACGGAGCGCGGATTTTCAACGCGGCAGTCGCCACGGGCCGCACCGTCGCCGACCTTTCGCGAAAGTGCGATTCAATAATGTTTTGTCTCTCAAAGGGTCTCGGTGCGCCGGCTGGGTCTCTCTTGCTCGGCACGCGTGATTTCATTGAACAATCCCGTATCACGCGCAAGATGCTCGGCGGCGGAATGCGCCAAATCGGCGTGCTCGCCGCGGCCGGTTTGCTCGCGCTTGAGGATTCGCCAAAGATACTGCCGGGCGATCATGAGAACGCGCGATTTTTAGCGCTGGGGCTCTCTCAGATCAAGGGCATTTCAGTCGAACAAAAGAAAGTCGTCACCAATATCGTCATATTCGACGTTCGCGGAACCAGCAAGACTGCGGCCGAACTCTCAGCCGCGCTTGCAACAGAACGAATTCTCGCCAATCCGTCGGACAAATATGCCCTGCGCATGGTCACGCACTATGACGTTGACCGCGCGGGCTGCCAGCGCGCACTCGAGGTGATGGCAAGAATTGTGGCTCTCTAAGATTCCGGAACCGCGGCTCAGTCCCTGCACATACCTGTGATATAAATCTAAATTCGGCCCTTCGAGCGGATTTTAGTCGCGCGCCCGGCGTGGGCAGCTTCACCGAGGATGACTTGGATTTCTCGCTGACAGACGAGCAAATACAGCTTCGCCACACGGTCCGTGAATTTGCCGAGGGTGAAATCGCGCCGCACGTCATGGAATGGGACGAAGCGTCCCATTTCCCGATCGAGATCGTTCCAAAGCTGGCGGAAATGGGACTTCTGGGCGTTACCTTCCCCGAAAAATATGGCGGCGCGGGCCTTGGTTACGTCGAATACGCCATCGCGATCGAGGAATTGTCCCGCGTGGATGGCTCCATCGGAATCATCGTTGCAGCGCACAATTCGCTGTGCACGAATCACATATACAAATTCGGCACCGAAGAGCAGAAGAAAAAATACGTCATCGATCTCGCCCAAGGAAAAAAGATTGGCTGCTGGTCGCTCACCGAGCCGGAAGCTGGCTCTGACGCAGGTGGCACACGCACCACGGCGGTGCGCCAGAACGGCGACTGGATTTTGAACGGATCAAAAACTTTTACCACCAACGGCCATTACGCGGATGTGTGCGTGGCGATGGCCGCCACCGACAAATCCAAAAAGAGCCACGGAATTTCCGCATTCATTCTCGAGAAGGGAACTCCCGGATTTCGTCCAGGCAAGAAGGAAAACAAGCTCGGTCTGCGAGCGAGTGACACTTCCGAAGTGATTTTCAACGATTGCCGCATTCCCGCCGCAAATCTTCTCGGCAAGGAAGGCGAAGGCTTCGTCAACAGCCTGCAAATCCTCGATGGCGGCCGCGTTTCCATCGCCGCGCTGGGACTTGGCATGGCTCAAGGCGCGTACGAGGCCTCTGTGAAGTATGCGAAGCAGCGCAAGCAGTTCGGGAAAACCATCAGCGAGTTTCAGGCCATTCAATTCAAGTTGGCCGATATGGCGACGCAAATTGATGCCGCGCGGCTTCTGACCTATCGCGCAGCATGGCTCGCGGATTGCGCGATTGCCAAAGGCGAAGATGCCGTGCGCTATACGCAGGAATCGAGTATGGCAAAGCTCTACGCGGGCGAAGTGGCAGTGCGCGTCGCGAACGAGGCTGTGCAAATTTTCGGCGGCTACGGCTTCATCAAGGACTACCCGGCGGAAAAGTATTACCGCGACGTCAAACTCTGCACCATCGGCGAGGGCACGAGCGAGATCCAGCGGCTCGTGATTGCCCGCCAGCTTCTTGGGAAAGCATAATCCTCATGAATCGCGGAAATGCCATTTCGAAGCCGTGCGCGCTGAAGCCTGCGAATTCCTCCGCATCGCCGGCCTGGAAAGCGCTCTCATTCATTTCATGATGCGCGCTATCGAGGATTGGGCCGAACAAGTTCGTGCGGGCGACATTCGTGCCATCTCGCGCGGAGTGACGGCGATTGAGAATCGCACCCGCGAATCCGAAGAACTTCTTCGCCGATTGTTTCCGTTCACAGGAAAGTCATTCAGGATTGGGATCACGGGAGCACCCGGAACGGGGAAAAGCACTCTCGTTGACCGTCTTGCAGCGCACTATCGCGGCCAACGCAAATCTATCGGTGTTATCGCCGTTGATCCGTCGAGCCCGTTTACCGGCGGCGCAATTCTCGGCGATCGTGTGCGCATGCAGGGGCACGCGTCCGACACCGGAATCTTCATCCGCTCGATGGCCACCCGCGGCTCCCTCGGCGGTCTGTCTGAAGCCACGAATGACACTGCGTTGCTTCTTGACGCGGCCGGAAAGGAATTCGTTCTCATCGAAACCGTGGGCGTTGGCCAGGGCGAAGTCGAAATCGTTCGGCTCGCCGACTGCACCATCGTCGTGCTCGTTCCCGGAATGGGCGATGATGTGCAAAATCTGAAAGCCGGGTTGATGGAAATCGCGGACATTTTTGTCATAAACAAGTGCGACCGCGAAGGCGCCGATCGTTTCGAGCAACAACTTCGCGCGATTTTGACCATTGCGCCGGATCGCGATGGCTGGAGACCTTCGGTCGTTCGAACGATTGCGACGGAATCGAAGGGCATCTCCGAATTGGCTGCGGAGATCGAGATCTTTCGCAAGCACAAAGCGCTGTCGGTAGACAGGAAGGTTCAGGAAATAGGCTATTGGAAGCAGCGACTGATCGAAATGCTCGAACAGAGATTTGCGGAGCGCGTGATTCGCGGCCGGATCGGCGACGCAGCCCTGTCGGCGGCGGCGGAGGAAATCGCCAACCGCCGGAAGGACCCCTACGCGGTTGTGAACGAAATTCTCGAGCGGGTCGGTCTGGGAGACTCGAAGTGAAACTCGGCGATATCGAGTTTTGGATTTTGAATGACGGCGGATTTCGCCTTGATGGCGGCGCCATGTTTGGAGTCGTCCCGAAGCCGTTGTGGGAGAAGAAGATTCCGGCCGATGAGCGCAACCGGATCGGGCTCGAAATGAATTGCCTACTCGTGCGCGCGGCAGGGAAGACGCTTCTCGTCGAAACAGGCGCTGGGGATAAATGGGATGCGAAACGCCGCGACATCTATGCAATCGGCAACGGCAAGCGTCTTCCGGAGCAGCTCGCCGCGCGCGGCTGCGGCCTCGATCAGATTGATTACGTCGTGAATACTCACCTGCATTTTGACCATTGTGGGTGGAACACACGAATCGAGAATGGCCGCACGGTTCCGACGTTTCCAAACGCGCAATATATCGTGCAGCGCGGCGAACTCGAGCACGCCAAGCGCCCCACCGAGCGCGACCGCGGCAGCTACGTGGCTGACAATTTCATTGCGATTGAAGGCGCGGGAAAATGGTGGCTTCTCGACGGCGATCGTGAAATCGTTCCCGGCGTCGAAGTGATCCGGGTGCCCGGTCACAACGCGGATACGCAGTGCGTGCGTCTTTCCGGCGGAGGCAAATCGGCTTTCTTTTTCGCTGACCTGGTCCCGACGACGGCTCATCTCGCTTATCCGTGGATCATGTCGTTCGATCTGTACCCGCTAACGACGCTTGAGAACAAGCGCAAGTGGATTCCGGAAGTGGCGCGCGAGGGAACGCTGGCGCTCTTCGCTCACGACGCGAAGGTTCCGGCGGCGCGACTGCATGCGCATGACGATGAGATCGAGATCGAACCTGTGGAAGTGACGTAACAAAGTTGGGTTAAAGAGGTGATTTGAACAGCATGGGCGCCAAGATCACATCGCGAGGAAAGCGCGCAGCGAATCCCATTCGGATCGGAATTATCGGTGGAAGCGGACTCTATTCCATCGAGGGGCTCTCCGATGTGAAGGAGGTGCGCGTCCGCACTCCGTTCGGCGATCCCTCCGACGCGATAGTCACCGGCTCGCTCAACGGTAAGCGTGTCGCGTTTCTCGCACGTCATGGCCGAGGCCATCGATTTTCGCCGAGCGACATCAACTATCGCGCGAACATTTGCGCCATGAAAATGTTGGGCGCCGAGCGCATTATTTCCGTGAGCGCGGTCGGATCGCTCCGCGAAGAACTTCGGCCGCTCGATTTTCTCGTGCCCGATCAATTCTTTGACCGCACGCGCGGCAGAATCGCAACTTTCTTCGGCGGTGGGGTCGTCGCGCACGTCGGATTCGACAAGCCCACCTGCACGCAGCTTTCAAGCCTTCTCGCCGACGCCTGTGACCGGATCAAAGTGAACGTCCATCGCGGCGGCACATACGTCTGTATGGAAGGCCCGCAATTTTCCACTTTGGCGGAATCTCGCACCTACCGGAAGCATGGCTTCGACGTGATCGGCATGACCAATCTTATCGAAGCAAAGCTGGCGCGCGAGGCTGAACTTTGTTACGCGACTGTTGCAATGATCACCGACTATGATTGCTGGCACGCGGCGCACAGCTCCGTCACGGTGGCTCAAATCATCGAGAATTTGACACGCAATGCCGAAAACGCCCGAAACGTGATCCATGAAGTTGTGAAGGCCATGCCGGATGCTCGCGAGTGCAAATGCGGCGCCGCTCTGGCGCACGCGATTCTTACCGATCGGAAAGTGATTCCCGCGGCAGCGAAAAAGCGGCTGGCACCGATTGCGGGCAAGTATCTATCTTGAAGCCTGGAGAATGAATGTCCTTACTGGTTGTCGGCTCTGTCGCGTATGACGCGATCGAAACTCCGCACGGCAGCGTGCCGCGCACACTAGGCGGCGCCGCGAGTTATTTCGCTCTCGCCGCCAGCAATTTCACCCCGGTTCGGCTGGTTGGCGTAGTCGGCGAAGATTTTGGAAAGCAAGACGAGCAAATCCTGCGAAGGCGCCGCATTGACCTCGAGGGACTCGAGCGCGCTCCAGGAAAGACATTTTTCTGGGCGGGACGCTACAACCAGAACATGAACGAACGCACCACCCTCGTGACCGAGCTGAATGTGTTCGCCAAGTTCAATCCAAAACTGCCGGAGTCGTATCGCGACTCGCCTTACGTATTCCTGGCTAACGTTGATCCGACTTTGCAACGGTCGGTGCTACAGCAGGCGCGCCGTAAACCGAAATTGGTCGCTCTGGACACCATGAATTACTGGATTGAACGCACGCCGGCCGAGCTTCGAGAAACTTTGAAGCACACGCAGATTCTGATGATTAACGACGACGAGACGCGCCAAATCACCGGCGAGCACAATCTGCTCCGCGCCGCAAAGCACATTTTTAAGATGGGGCCGAAGACGCTGGTGATAAAGCGCGGCGAACACGGCGCTCTGATGGTCCATAATCGGTTTTTGTTTTCCGTTCCGGCATTTCCCCTGGAAGAGGTTCACGATCCCACTGGGGCGGGCGACAGCTTCGCCGGTGGATTTATGGGCTATTTGGCCAGCGCCGGCAGCATCACCGATGAATCGCTCAAGCGTGCGATGGTCTATGGCTCGGTGGTGGGCAGTTTTACGGTCGAGCGTTTCGGCGTGGATCGCCTGAAAACGCTCACGCGCCGCGAAATCGATGCCCGGGCGAAGCTCTTTTCGAGGCTTACGGCATTTAAGTTGTAAGCGTTGGCGACGACAGCCAACCTCTTTGGGCTCAGCCGAATCCGAATGGTCTAAAACCGCAATGCATGCTCGCGGGTGATGCGCGTTTAGGATAAATTTGCGACTATAGTACCGGGAGAGAACAGTTTGACAGGCGGCGTGCGGGGCAAATTGACAGGTATGGCGTCCAAAGGAAAGCTCGGACTGCTCCTTGCGGCGGTGGTTACACTCGGGAGCTGCAGTAGCACCACATTCAATGCGACTCCGACTCTCTCTTCGATCTCGCCCACGCATGCCACCGCCGGGAGCGCAGCCTTCCAGCTCAACGTGGTCGCGTTGAATCTCATCAGCACGACGACTGTGAATTGGAACGGTAATCCGCTACCGACTACGCTGAACACCACAACCAACCAACTGGCGGCGCAGGTTCCTGCAAGTTTAATCGCTACTCCGGGCTCCGCCGACATTACGGTGGTGAATCCATCACCCGGAGGCGGAAGTTCGAGCGGCTACACGTTTTACATCGACCCGGCAAACAATCCCACGCCAACAATTACTTCGTTAAGCCCCGCTAGCGCGAGCGTTGGCGGCGCCGCTTTTTCGTTGACGATCACGGGCACCGGTTTCGCCTCCGGAATATCGACAGTAAATTTTAATGGGCAGCCTCGAGCCACGACTTTCGTAAGTTCGACGCAGCTAACGGCTTCCATCACTGCGTCCGATATTGCGACGGCGGGAACCGACGCGATCTCGGTGTCGAACTCCTCTCCGGGAGGCGGCAACTCGAATAGCGCACCGTTCTACGTTGACCCGTCGGGAAATCCGGTTCCTGGCATCGCAAGCTTGAATCCGACAAGCGCTGCGGCAGGTAGCGCGGCATTTTCGCTGGCTCTGACGGGCCGCGGATTCGTCAGCACGTCAGTGGCGAATTGGAACGGCAGCCCGCGCGTCACGGTATTCGCGAGTTCCAGCCAACTTTCAGCGGCAATACTGGCAACCGACATCGCCACGGCCGGCGTCAACAACGTCACGGTAACAAACCCCGCTCCAGGCGGTGGCACGTCGCTGGCGCAGCAATTCACCGTGAACAATGCGGTGCCCACGGCTACCAGCTTAGTGCCTTCCAGCACCGCCGCTGGCGGCGCCGCGTTCTCGATAACCGTGACGGGCTCGAATTTCGTAACGAATTCCGCCGTAAATTGGAATGGCAGTGGACGACAGACTACCTACGTGAGCGCGACACAATTGACCGCCGCCATCGCCGCCGCAGACATTGCCGTCGGCGGAACTGCGACCGTAACTGTGGTGAATCCGGTTCCGGGCGGAGGAACATCTGCTGGTCTGACGTTCAAGATCACGGGAAGCCAGGCACATCCGGCGCTCAGTCTGAATGCAGGGGGACAGCTCGTTTCGATCAGCGCCTTCGGCGCTGCATCGAACGGTCCGAGTGGCGCGCCAAAAATGGACGGCAGCGGCCGCTACATTGCGTTTCAATCCGTGGCCACAAATCTTGTGCAGCGCAGCGGAGGCGGACGCGTTTTCGTCCGCGACACTTGCCTCGGCGCGGCGGCCTGCACACCGCAGACACTCATCGTTGATGTTGGCCGCGATGGCAGTCCAGCGAATGGCCCCGCCGGGCGCGGCCTGGCGATCAGCGGCGACGCGCGCTTCGTCGCATTTTCTTCGCGCGCCACGAACATCATTGCCGGTGCAAGCCCGGACGCCGCGCAAATTTATCTGCGTGATACTTGCATGGGTCCGAACGCAGCTGCCGATTGCGCTCCGAAAACAGTTTTGATCTCGATGTCCCTTGATGGAGCACCCGGTACTGGTGCCAGCGAATTTCCTTCGATCAGCTTTGACGGGCGGTATGTTTCGTTCACTTCGATATCCGCGGGCCTCGTTTCGGGCGTCAGCGGAGGCGCGGCACAAATTTATTTGCGCGACACCTGCATGGGCGTAAGCGCGCCGGCGCAGTGCGTCCCTCATACGACGTTGGTTTCTCAAGACCCCTCCGGCCATGCTGGCAAAGGTGCGAGCCTGCAGAGTTCGATTTCAGCAGATGGAAGATATGTAGCCTTCGATTCCGACGCGGTAAACATGGTCTCAAACCCGATGAATGCCACATCGAGTGTCCTGCTGCGCGATACGTGCCAGGGCGCCGCCGCTCCCGATAATTGCGTGCCCTCAACTCGAATGCTTTCCGCGCCGTGGGCTGGCGCGACTGGCGACGGCCCGAGTTTCGCGCCGGCGATTAATGCTGACGGCCGCTACGTAGCCTTCGTGACCCGTGCAACAAATCTGATCTCGGGATTCCATACGAAGGGCCAACAAATCGCCGTTCGCGATACGTGCCTGGGCGATTCCGCGCCGAAGGGCTGCACACCAACAATCTCGATGGCGACGGAAGGTGTCATAGGTGAAAGTCATTCACCGTCCATCAATGCCGACGGCAGTGTGGTTAGCTTCGTGGCCGATGATTCGGCTGTCCCATCGGGCGACGTGGCTGCCATTCCTTCCACAATACTAGGGTACGTACATGCGACCTGCGTCGGTGTGTCCTCGAGTGGGAACTGCACGCCTCACACGATGCTGATTTCTATTTCGACTTCCGGTAAGGCCGACCTGCTGCCCGATCGCAACGCGCGGTTCGCGGTGCCGATCAGCGAAAATGGCACAATTTTGGCTATCTTTTCGGTTGCGCCGCCATCCGTCAGTTCGGGCGTGATTGCGAACGCAAGCGGCGTGGGCGACGTGTTCCTCCTGCAATTTCCTTCAGCGCCTTAGCCGCACGCAAACGCCCGCTTGTGCGATTCAGGAATCGGCCGCGCTAGCGTCTCTGGACTCATTCCCCGAGATTCCTTATTCTCGAATTCTTCGAATGCCCATGCCGCTCAAGCCGCGCGCTCTCCATCCGGGTGACGCGATTCGAGTTATCGCGCCGTCAAGCCCGGTGGAGGCCGAGAAACTGGAGAAGGGAATTGCTGAACTCGAGCGCCTGGGCTTTGTCGTGCATAGGGATCCGCGGATTCTGTCTCGAGACGGTTACTTCGCGGGCAGCGTGGCGGATCGGGTAAAAGAATTTCTCGCGGCCATTGGCGAGCCGGAGACCCGCGCGGTGATTTGCGCGAGGGGCGGTTACGGCTCGAATTATGTGCTCGATGAACTGCTTGGTGAAATTGACTACGTGAAAGAAATGTCGCCGCCGAAAATGTTGATCGGCTACAGCGACGTTACTTCGCTACAAGTGTTTCTTTGGGAGAAATGCGGGTGGGTCACATTTTACGGGCCGATGGTCGCGGCTGGATTCGACGCGGGAGATAGCTCGCCGCGCGGTTACGATAACGCATCGTTTGAGCAGGCGATTTCGGCGACGACGAACGGGTGGACGATCAAGCTCGAAGGCGAAACTTTGGTTCGAGGCAACGCGGAGGGAACAGTGCTCGGCGGCTGTCTGACGCTGATCGTATCGACGCTCGGAACGCCGTGGGCCATCAACACGAAGGGAGCGATTTTGGCTCTCGAAGATCGCGGCATGAAGCCGTGGCAAGTTGACCGTGCCCTGATGCATCTGAAGCAGGCGGGAAAACTGGACAGGGCCGCCGGTTTGCTGTTCGGCGATTTTCCTGAGTGCGAAGGACCGACGGGAAGCGCCAATGTTCGCGAGGTGGTTTCGCGGATTACGCGAAAGTTTGACGTGCCGGTGGTGTGGAATATTCCATTCGGGCATACGGAGCGTCCAATGTTGACGATACCTTCGGGCGTGCGAGCGCGATTGACGGCGAATGCCTCGCCTACTCTTGAAATTCTCGAAGCCGCATGCAGCGATGGATAGGCGGATTCTCGTGGGTTGTTTGATGATTATTCGGAACCGCTACAATTGTGTACAGAGGACGGAATGGGACAGTCTGATTTTCTAGGCGATCTGTTGCCGCGAACTTCCGGACATCTTCACCTGCTCGGTATTGGGGGCGCGGCAATGGCGCCCGTTGCGGGGATGCTCAAAGAGCGTGGATACTACGTCACCGGTTCAGACTTTAACGTTTATCCGCCCGCATCCACTTTGCTTTCGTCGCTCGGAATCAAATGGAATGAAGGCTTTCGCGGGGAAAATCTGAAGCCTGCGCCGGACCTCGCGGTCATCGGCAACGTGATCGCTCGAGGCAATCCGGAACTCGAATTTATTCTCGACGAGAAAATTCCATATCGTTCGATGGCCGAAGTGATCGAGGAATTCTTCATCCCGAATCACACGTCCATCGTCGTCGCTGGAACTCACGGCAAGACCACGACTACGGCGATGCTCGCCTGGATATTTCATGTGGCCGGGCGCCGGCCGGATTTTCTGGTTGGCGGCGTGGCAACAAACTTCGGCGACAAGAGCTACGGCCTCGGCGGCGGCGAAGAATTCATTATTGAAGGCGACGAGTACGAGACCGCGTTCTTCGATCGCGGCCCGAAATTCCTTCACTATCACCCCGACGAATTGATTCTTACATCTCTCGAATACGATCACGCCGATATCTATCCCGATCTCGCTTCGATCGCGCTCCAGTTTCGACGGCTTGTGAATCTCGTGCCCCGCCGAGGACGCATCTTAGTATGGGGCGAAGGAGAGGAAGTTCGCCGATGCACTGAGAAGGCGCTTTGCCCTGTCGAGACGTTCGGGTTGTGCGAAGGCGTGGATTGGTCGGCGGGAGACTTATATTGGGAAGACGGAATGACCCATTTTCGAGTGGCGTATCGAGGAAATGAAGTCACGCGAATTCGAATGCCCGTTGCGGGGCGCCATAATGTTTTGGATGCTCTCGCGGCGATCGGAATCGCGTATGGCCGCGGAGTGGAGTGCGAAGCCATCGAAAATGCCATGGCCACGTTCCAAGGCGTACGCAAGCGAATGGAGCATAAGGGCGAAGAGGGTGGCGTGCTTGTCGTCGAAGACTTCGCACATCATCCGACCGCCATTAAGCTGACGCTCGAGGCGGCGCGCACCCAGTGGCCGAATCGGCGGATTTGGGCCGCGCTCGAGCCTCGCTCGAATACGATGCGCAGAAAGATATTCGAGAAGGTTTTGCCGGAAGCTCTGGCGGTGGCCGACAGCGTTGCCATCGGACCGGTAAGCCGCGCGCAACTGCTGGCCGACGAAGAGCGCTTCTCCCCGGCCAAAGTGGCGGAAGACGTTCGCGCGCATGGCAAGCCCGCGTCAGCATTTGACTCCGCAACGGAAATCGCGGACTATCTCGCGGCTGAGTCGAAGCCGGGGGATGTCGTGCTGGTGATGTCCAACGGAAGCTTCGACGGCTTGAGCGGAAAACTTCTCGAAAGGCTGAAATCCAAATCAGTCGCTCGTCTGTGAACATTTCTAAACGCACGCGCCCGATTCTGCTGTTCGTTCTTCTGCTTGCCGTTCCGCATTCGACGCGGGCGACGATCCGATACCGAATCTCGCTCAACCATCCCGACGAACATCTCTTTCACGTGACCGTCAGCATTCCAAAAGCTACGCCTGGAACGGTCGTGGCAATACCAGCGTGGAACGCTCTTTACGAGATCCGTGATTTCGCCTATCGGGTTCGGGACGTCCAGGCCTACCTGGTCCGCGGCGAAGGCCAGCAGGCCGAGCGAATCGGCGTTCGAAAGCTCGACAAGCAAACGTGGCAGCTTGGCGAGGCGGGAGCTGCCGCTGACGGAAATGGCGGAGATTTATCCGTCAGTTACACAATCGAGTGGGACGAGGCGGGTCCGTTCGATTCGCAGTTGAACGCGCAGCATGCATTCGTGAATTTTGCCGAGGTGCTGCTGTATTTGCCAGACCGGCGAGCGGAAGAGTCGGTGGTTCAGTTTACGGATGTTCCGGCGGGCTGGAAAATCGCGGTGGAATTGCCGGTCGCGACGGTACCGAACGGATTCGTCGCGCAGAGCTATGATTTACTTGTGGATGCGCCTGCGGAAGTAGGCAAATTCGATAGTTTCACGTTCGCGGAGGGCGGCGCGCGCTTCCGCGCGGTACTGGACGGTAAATTGTGGGATCGAGTTTTTCTCGAAGAAAGCCTGCACAAAATCGTGGCATACGAACTGCATTTGATGGGAGGCGCGCCTTTCGATGAGTACATGTTTTTCCTTCACGTCGGTCCGTATGCCGAAGCCGGCGGGGGAGGAATGGAACACGCGAATTGCACGGCAATAGGCGCCGGCTCTCAGCAGGATGTCCTCCAAATTGTCGCGCACGAGTTCTTTCATGCGTGGAACGTAAAGCGAATTCGTCCGCAGAGTCTCCAGCCTGTGGATTACACGAAGGAGCAGTGGACGCGGGCGCTGTGGTTCGCTGAGGGCGTTACGAGCACCTACGGAGCATTCGCCCTGCTGCGCTCCGGAGAATGGACCAAAGACAAGTTCTACTCCGACCTGGCGGAAGAGATTCGCCATCTGCAGAATAGTCCCGCGCATTCCTGGCAAAGCGTCGAGGAGTCGAGTCTCGACACGTGGCTCGATAAATACCCGGCGTACAATTCACCGCAGCGTAGCATCTCCTATTACAACAAGGGCAAGATTTTGGGAGACATGCTTGACCTCGCAATCCGCGATGTAACGGATAATCGAAAGTCGCTCGATGACGTGCTGCGCAGCATGAATACCGAATTTGCGAAGCGCGGACGCTATTACAACGATAGCGCGGACATTCGCGCGACAGTCGAACAGGTTAGCGGCAAGAGCTTCGATGATTTCTTCCGGCGGTATGTGTCCGGAGTGGACGAAATCCCGTACGACCAATTTTTCTCCGTCGCGGGTCTGCGTCTAAAGGAAACGCCGCGGACGGAAGCCGGGCCTGGCTTCTCTCGGTCGCGGAGCGCCGGGAGCAACTGGCTGATTGCTCGCGTGGAGACGGGAAGCAACGCCGAGAAAGCGGGGCTGCTCGATGGCGACGAAATTGTTACGATCGACGGCGACAAACCGCCGCGGAATGCGGACGCGTGGCTGCGCGCCCACGCACCGGGCGATACGGTGACGCTGCGTGTCCTGCGAGAAGGGCAGGAGCGAAACGTGGCGTTGGTTCTCGGGAGCCGCGAGATAAAAGAGAGCAGTGTTGAGGAAATTGAAAACCCCACTCCCCGGCAACTTCGCATCCGCGATGGATTCCTGCACGGCACCACGGATTGACGCCGGTAAGCACCGATGATTCGCACCATCCTTCTGATCACCTACGTGGGCCTGGCGATCGCGATTATTCTGCCGTTTTTTATCGTCTATTCCTGGATCACTGGGTCGCCGGAAGCGATGTACGAAATGGCTATGAAGACCTTGCGGTCCGGCCTTTGGATTGTGGGCATACGCGTTCACGTCGAAGGCTCAGAGAACATTCCCAATCGCACGTGCGTCTTCGCGTCGAACCACGTCAGCAATATAGATCCCGTGGCGCTTGTACCGTTCATCCCGCGGCGGGTGGCGATTCTGGCGAAAAAGCAGGTTTTTCGTATTCCGATTCTCGCCACGGGCATGCGTATGTGCCAGATTGTTCCGGTGGACCGGGATGACAAAGAAGCGGCAGCTTCGAGCGTCAACAAAGCGATCCAATATATTCGTGGTGGAACTTCGTTTTTAGTTTATCCCGAAGGGACACGGAGCCCGGACGGACGATTGCGCGGGTTCAAGAGTGGAACTTTCGTGATGGCGATTGAAGCTGGGGTGCCTGTCGTGCCGGTTTCGCTGATTGGGACGCAGCGATTGATGCGCAAGGGCGAATCGTCGCTGCGGCCGGGGAGCGTAACCGTTCGCTTTGGACCGGCAGTGGATTCGGCGGATTATAGGTTCGAACGGCGCGAGGTGCTGCGTGAGCGCGTGCGCGACTTGGTTGCGGCAGGATTGCCCGAAGAGCAGCGGCCGCTCTCAAAATAGAGTAATCCCGCGCTGCCTTATGCATTGCGCTGCGACTTCAGTCTTTCGATTTCCGCCGTCAGTTCACGCACTTGTTTCTGCAATTCCGGCAAGCGATTAAATACGGCCACGGATTTCAGCCAGGACTTATTTTCGATGGCCGGATATCCCGAATAGAGCGCGCCCGGAGGAACGTCGTTGGGCACGCCGCTTTGCGATGTCACCACTGCGCCGTCGCCGATGGTCAAATGTCCGGCTGCGCCGACTTGGCCGGCGAGGATGCAATTTTTCCCGACGCGCGTTGAGCCGGCCAAGCCGACCTGACCGCAGAGTAAGGAATTCTTGCCAACTTTCGAGGCGTGGCCGACCTGGACGAGATTGTCGATCTTTGCGCCGCGGGAAATTCGAGTTTCTCCGATCGTCGCGCGGTCAATGATGGCGCCGGCTTGGACTTCGACGTCGTCCTCGAGCACCGCGATGCCTGCTTGCCGGATTTTGTACCAGCTTCCGTCAGCTTGCTTTGCAAATCCGAATCCATCGGAGCCGATGACCGCGCCGTTTTGAAGCGTAACGCGATCGCCGATGTGGCATCCTTCGCGGACGATCGCGTGGGAGTGCGCGAAAAAATCGTCGCCAATTTTCGCGTCGCGATAAATTGCGACGAAGCTGTGCAAAACCGCGTGACGTCCAATCTCAACGTTTTCTCCGATGTAACAATACGGGCCGATATGCGCGCCCGCCCCTATTTTGGCAGTTTTTGAAACGGCCGCCGCCGGATGAACTTCCGCAGAATATTTCGGCGCGGGATGAAAGAATTCGAGGGCGCGCGCGAAATCGAGATACGGGTTCGAAGAGCGGAGGGCGGCTAACGGCACGTCGCTGCCGCCCGGCGCGATCAGAATGGCCGACGCGCGCGTTGTGGCCACGGCCGATCGATACCGCCGGTTGGCGAGGAACGTTAATTGCCCCGGTGCGGCTTCTTCGATGCCAGCTACACCGGTGATTTCAATTCCGGGATCGCCTTCGAGTTTGCATTCCAGCCGTTGGGCTATGTCGCCGAGTCTCATAGCGGGTCTCCTATCCAATGCAACAATCTACCTCAGTCGGTGTTTGGATGCAGAGCGAACGGAGATTTATCGCGGATGGCGGGCGGAGAGTAGCGAAAATCCGTGGCCCTTCGCAGCTCTCTTGCGCGGTCGAACGCGAACTTCACTCGCTAAAAAGCCTCGGTTGGTTGGGGATGGCCACGGCGGGACGTCGTGGCCGCTTTGCAGTGCCGACGATGCCGAGGACTTTCACTTCGACGAGCGCCGCGCGCGGGACAAACATCCGCAGGCAATTGCCATGCAAGTCCGGCGGTGTGAACTGGACGCCCCGATCGAGAGTCTCAAGCAGTTCGTTCGAGCTTATTCCTTCGAGGGTCTGACGGTCGTGAAAGGTTAGTTTGAGCCAAAGGCCTTCAAGTTTGGGGCGGCTGAGGAAGACTTTGCGCTCGGGTTCGAATGGCTGATTCAGATCGGCGACGAAATAAATGGCTTTGATGCCCGCCAGGGCGATTTCCTTGTGTTCGCCGTCCGGCGTCAGTATATCTACTGACTCGGCTGACGGCAGTCCCGACGGATTTAGGTAGCCCTTTAGGGAAGTGCCGTCCTCTAACATGACGACGACCTTTTTGTGCGTGGAAGTTGGTGCGCTGCGCTTCAAATCCGAGTTCCTTTGGGAAGGCAGTTGCAGAACGCGGAGAGTTATGTTATCTTTTGGTGAAAGTGTTGTCAACTTGTTGGTGCTAAAAGGGTTAGAATCGGAGCTTCTGGCGATTGACCGAAAAAAGGCAGATTCTCCAATCCGCCTCGGCCATAACCCTAGCCACCATTATCAGCCGCATTCTAGGGTACTTACGAGACGAGCGCATCACTCTTCTACTTGGCACGTCCGTAGCGGCGGACTCGTTTATCCTCGCGTTTCGACTTCCCAACCTGCTGCGCCGTCTGATTGGCGAAGGCTCGATGACCGCGGCGTTTATTCCCGTATTCACCGAGTACATCACGGGGAAGTCGCAGGCGGAGATTTGGCAGTTCGCCCAACGAGCGTTTTGGACGCTGACGGTTGTGCTGGCACCGCTCACGGTACTCGGCGTGATTTTTTCGGATCGCGTCATCGATTTGTTCACACTCGCCGGCGGGCACCGAATCGATTTGGGCATGGCGGTGTACCTCAACCGTATTATTTTCCCGTACGTATTTTTTATGGGGCTATCGGCGCTGGCGATGGCGATTCTGAACAGCTATCACGTTTTCGGACTGCCGGCGTCCACGCCGATCGTTTTCAATCTCACGTTGATCACGTTTTCGTTTGGTGCTGTGTATGTCCCAATCATGAATCTGGCGCCCGCGCAGTACCGGAGTCCCGCGGTGGCGCTGGCCGTGGCCGTTTTGTTGGCTGGCGCGCTGCAATTCTTCATGCAGGTGCCGGCATTGGTGCGGCGCGGCATGCGATTCCATTTTCAAATTTCGTTCAAGGATCCGGGAATCCGCGCGGTCGGGAAGCTGATGATTCCGAGTTTCTTTGGAATCGGGCTCTACCAGATCAATTTTTTTGTAGACACAATTTTTGCGATGTCGCCGAAACTGCCGCAGGGAAGTATCACGTCGCTGTACGTTGCCGACCGCGTGGTGGAATTGGTTCTTGGCAGTTTTGCACTGGCGATTTCGACGGCGCTGCTGCCCACACTTTCACGACAAGCCAATCAGCAGCGATTGGGCGACATGACCGCGACGTTTGGCTACGCGCTGCGATTGGTTTCGTTCGTCACGGTACCGGCGGCGGTCGGCCTCGCGCTGCTGCGACAGCCCATCGTGCGCGTCCTCTTTCAACACGGTCAATTTGTTGCGGCGTCGACGGCGCTGACGACGCGGCCCTTGCTTTGCTACTCGCTCGGGCTTCCGGCGTTTGCCGCCGTAAAATTGATTGTTCCGGTGTTTTACTCGTTGCGCGACACGGCGACGCCGGTTCGCGTCGCCGCGGTGGCTTTGTGCGTGAACATTTTGCTCAACGTGGGTTTTCTTTTTTTTCTGGCGCAGACACTGTCCAACGCGGGGCCTGCGCTGGCAACGGCGATTGCGGCCTACGTAAATTTCGGCGCGCTCTTCGTGATTTTTCGAGGACGATTTGGGCGCGTGGGAGCGACGGCTCTGCTTGCGTCTCTGGGACGAACACTAGTCTGCGCCGTCGCGATGGCAGCATCGTGCGTCTTATTAATGCGAGGTTACCGGTCAATTCCAGCCGACCGTTTCCTGCCGCAGGCCGCTGGACTGGCAGCGATGATCGCGACAGCAGTGGCGATATATATGGGCGTGGCATGGTTGATGCGCTGCGAAGAAGTGCATGAGGTGATTGCGTTCGTTCGCAGCACGATGATGGCGGGCCGGGCGGTCTGATGGGTGCGATTTAGCTTCAATAGAGGCGAAAAGCCGGCGGGACGCCCTTCGAAAACTCAGGGCAGGCCGGCGGTACAAGAGGCAGTCTTTCGGGGGATCAGTGGAAGCGGCAATCCGATCGTTTTTGAGTTACCTGCGCGTCGAGAAAGGCGTTTCGGCCAATACGCTGGACGCGTACCGGCGTGACGTCGAGAAATTTGCGGAGTTTGCTGCGGGCCAGGGGTTCGCTCTGGATAACGTAACTCGCGACGAGATCGTCGATTTTCTGCGGCATCTCTATCACCGGAAGCTTGACAGCCGGTCCGTGGCGCGGCACTTGGTTACCATCCGGCATTTTTTCAGATTTGCGCTGGCCGAAGGATTGGTTCGCGAAGATCCCGCGGAGACGGTGGAGTCGCCACGATTTCGCAGCAGCCTGCCGATGTTTTTGACGATCGCCGAAGTTGAGCGGCTCATCGCGCAGCCCGACGCCAAGACGGTTGTGGGGTTGCGCGACAGGGCCATGGTTGAAGTGATGTACTCGGCGGGCCTGCGCGTCTCGGAGTTGTGCAAGCTGCGGCTCAACGACATTCATTACGATAAAAGCTACGTGCGGTGCATCGGGAAGGGCGATAAAGAGCGGCTTGTGCCGATTGGCCGGCGAGCCGTCGAAGTCGTTCGGGCGTATCTGGCGAAATCGCGGCCAAAGCTGGCGCGTGAGAATTCGCCGCCTTTGTTGTTCCTGAGCCGGAAAGGCGGCGAGTGCTCACGCCATGGATTCTGGAAGACAATCTCTGATTGCGGCCGGCTGGCGGGCATCCGGAAAAAGCTGAAGCCGCACATGCTGAGGCACAGTTTCGCGACACATTTGCTGGATCGCGGCGCGGATTTGCGCGCTGTGCAAATGATGCTGGGCCACTCGGATATCGCGACGACTCAAATTTATACCCACGTGGTGGAAGAACGGCTAAAACAGGTCTATCGCGAACACCATCCGCGAGCCTGATAGCAGCGCATTGAATTTCGGGAACGGCGCGCGCAATCGCGCCAGCGCCGGCGTAACGACGATAAATTTGCCGGGACTTGGGAGGAGTTCTAAGCCTCATGCCTGATTACATGTTTTTGCTCGAAAGCCGGCTTTCGCCGGAGCAGCGCGCGGCGCTGGTGCGCGTGCAGGAACTGGCACGCGCGCAGGATTCGAATGTCTATCTGACGGGCGGCGCGGTACGCGACTTGATTTCCGGTATGCCGATACGCGATCTGGACTTCACGATCGAAGGCAATCCGCTGCGGATAGTCCGCGAACTGGAGAAGGGCGGCGCACGCATCGTTTCGGAGAACGAGCATTTGCGGCATTACGAAATTATTTTCGCGGGCGACGCCGACGGCTCGATTTCCGCCGCGCGCGATGATTACTATGAACGTCCCGGAGCGAAGCCGGAAGTTCGCTGGTCGACCGTGATGGAGGATCTTCGCCGACGGGATTTCTCTCTGAATGCTATCGCGATTTCCTTGAATTCGGCATCGCGCGGGCTTCTTCTCGATCCGACAAACGGACTGGCCGATCTCGAGAAACGCGAAGTGCGTTCTCTTTCAATTCACGCATTCACGAACCAACCGATTCGCCTGATGCGCATTCTTCGTTACTGCGTGCGCATGGATTTCAAGCAAGAAAGCCGGACGCAGGAGTGGTTTGATCTAGCGATGGGACGCGGCTTGCACGAGCATCTCGACGGGCGGGCTGTTGGAAAAGAAGTGCTGGCCCTCGGGCGGGAGGACAATCCGGGAGGCGTGTTGAAGCAATGGGAGTCTCATGGGCTCGTCGCCGCGATTCACCCGAATCTGCCCCGGCGCCATCCGGATTACGAGGGACTTACCCGGCTGCATCGGGCCCGTGAGGCATTTTTGTCGGCAGGTGTGCGGCCGCGCCTCGCGACTGCCGTAACATATTTCCTGCTGGCGCGGCTGAAAGATCGTGAAGCGGCGGCGGCGTTGCGAACCATGGAATTCTCGGCCAAGGAAATGGCCGCGTACCACGAACTCGTGCCGGAGACGGAAAAGGCGCTGAAGACATTGAAGGGGCGCAAGACGAACACGCCGAAGGACGCATATTTTTATCTGGGCACCGTACCTCCCGAGCGGCTCGCGTTTCTTCAGGCGGAGTATGGAAATTCGAAAGCGGGCGCAAAGATACGGAACTACCTGCAGAAGTGGCGGCCGATGCGCGCAAGCCTTCCGATGGCTGAGCTTGACGCGCTGGGTGTGCCTCGGGGCCCCAAGTTCGACAAGGTTCTAGAAGACTTCTTCGAGGCGCAACTTCGAGGCAAGGGGCGAGATCCAATCGAGCGAACGAAGATTCTTAAGCGGCTTGCCGGAATAAAAGACGAGCCGAAGAAAAAGATAGAGGAAAAGAAAAAGTCAAAGCAGAAACACAAGGCGGCGATCATGTCGGCGCAAGCTGCGGCAGAGGCCGGGAAGGCTCCTGAGGCAGCGCCGGCTGAGGCATCGAAAGCAGGTAAGACGCAGCCGCCGAAACCAGAAGCTACCAAGCCCGCTCCGGCTGCGGCGGCCAAAGCACACTCTCGTCCGCACGGGAAAATTGTAAAACCGTCGAAGCCCGCAGGGAAGTCGCGCAAGCGGTGATCTTCAGCGATTCCGGGCGGTTGTTGGCGCCCTCAACTTTTGTGAACGATTGATTGTAGCTGGATTAAAATAGGCTCGCATGGATCGCCCCAACTTCGTCCACCTTCATCTGCACACGGATTATTCGCTGCTCGACGGAGCCTGCGAAGTGGGCGAACTGACCGCCGAAGCCGCGCGCCGGGGGATGCCCGCTGTAGCGGTCACCGATCACGGAAATCTTTTCGCCGCCGCAAATTTTTATCACGAAGCCACGATGCGGGGCGTGAAGCCGATCATCGGCTGCGAAGTATACGTCGCGCCCGGAAGCCATAAGAGCAGAGGCGCGGAGGCCGAGCGCTCGAATCACCTCGTTCTTCTATGCGAAACGGACGAAGGCTACCGAAATCTCATCAAGCTGGTTTCAACCGGATTCCTTGAAGGATTTTATTACAAGCCCCGCATCGACCACGATCTGCTCGCGAGGCACAGCAAGGGATTGATCGCGCTCTCTGCGTGCTTGCGCGGCGAAGTCACTGAAGCCGTCTCCGAAAAGAAGCTCGATAAAGCGCGCGAGTCTGCCTATCGACTGCAGGAAATTTTTGGGAAAGGGAATTTTTTCCTGGAAGTGCAGGATCAGGGGATGGAAATCGAGACGTGGGTGAACCGCGATCTCGTGCAGCTTTCGCGCGAGACCGGGATACCGCTCGTCGCCACGAACGATACGCACTATTTGAAGCAGTCCGATGCGCGCCCGCAGGAAGTCCTGATGTGCATTCAAACGGGCAAGTCCATGAGCGACGTCAATCGCATGAAGTTCGCGACCGACCAGTTTTATTTCAAGACGGCAGAGGAAATGGCTCGGGTGTTCCACGAATTGCCGGACGCCGTGTCGCGAACCGTCACAATCGCCGAACGCTGCCGCGTGAAGATCCAGCGCGTTGATAATCCGTTCCCCGAATTTCAGGTGCCCGAAAGCCATACCGCAAATTCATATTTCGAAAAAGTCGTCCGTGAAGGATTTGCGTGGCGGTTGCCGCAGCTAGAAACGCTGGCGGCGAAAGGACTGCTACGCCAGCCGCTCGATTCCTACGAGCGCCGCCTCTCGAGCGAAATCGAGATGATCAAGCAGATGAATTTTGCCGGCTACTTCCTGATCGTGTGGGATTTCATTCATTACGCGCGCACGCAGGGAGTTCCGGTGGGGCCAGGGCGCGGGTCGGCGGCGGGGAGCCTGGTTAGCTACGCTTTGCGAATCACCGACATTGATCCGCTGCAGTACGATCTGCTTTTTGAGCGATTTTTGAATCCGGAACGCGTGTCGCTGCCGGATATTGACATTGATTTTTGCTACCGGCGTCGCGGCGAGGTGATCGAGTACGTCCGGAAGAAATACGGCGACCAGTGCGTGGCGCAGATCATCACTTTCGGGACCATGGCGGCCAAGGCGGCCATTAAGGACGTGGGCCGCGCGCTCGATATGCCTTACGGCGACGTGGACCGGCTGGCCAAACTCATTCCCAATCAGCTCAATATCAAGCTGGAAGATGCGTTGAAGCAATCATCGCAGCTCGCGCAACTGAAGAAGGACGATGAAAAGATCAGCGATCTGATTAACGTGGCGCTGCGCCTCGAAGGACTCGCGCGGCACGCTTCGACCCATGCAGCCGGCGTTGTGATTTCGCCCCGGCCGCTCACCGAGATCGTCCCTCTGTACAAGTCGAGCAAGGATGAAGTCACAACGCAGTACGACATGAACGATCTCGAGCGAATCGGCCTGCTGAAGATGGACTTCCTCGGGCTGACGACGCTTACGGTCCTATGCGATGCCGTCCTGCTGATCCGGCAGAACCGCGGGGTCGAATTCGATCTGGCAAGCCTTCCGACCGACGACGTGGAAACTTACAAGCTTTTCGCAAGCGGGAACACCACCGGCATATTCCAGTTTGAATCGCACGGCATGCGTGACGTTCTGCGCCGCTATCAGCCGACGCGCCTTGAAGATTTGACCGCGCTGAACGCGCTCTATCGCCCCGGCCCGATCCAAGGTGGCATGATTGACGATTTCATCGCGCGGAAACACGGAAAGAAGGAAGTCACTTACGACTTGCCGGAGTTGAAAGACATTTTGTCGGAAACTTGGGGCGTGATTCTGTATCAGGAGCAGGTGATGCAGATCGCCAACCGGCTGGCGGGATTCTCTCTCGGCCAAGCGGATATTCTTCGAAAGGCCATGGGCAAGAAGAATAAAGAAGACATGGCCGCCCAACGCGAGAAGTTTATCGCGGGCAGCACGGCGCGCAAAGTGCCCGTGAAAAAGGCCGAGAGGATTTTTAAGCTGATGGAGGAATTCGCAGGATACGGGTTCAATAAGTCGCATTCCTGTGCCTACGCCGTTGTCGCCTATCAAACTGCGTATCTGAAGCGGCATTATCCGGTGGAATTCATGGCCGCAATGCTGACGGCGGAAACGGGGAACACCGAGCGGCTTGTGAAATATATCGCCGAAGCGCGCGACTTGGGAATTACGGTGCTGTCTCCGGACGTACACGAAAGCTCGCTCGACTTCACACCCGTGGGCGAACACATCCGTTTTGGATTGGCGGCGATCAAAAACGTGGGAGAGAGCACGGCGAGAGGGATCGTCGAGGCTCGCAAGAAGCACGGGCGATTCACCGACCTTTTCGATGTTTGCGGCGCGCTTGATTCCGGGTTATTGAACCGGCGAGTGCTCGAGAGTCTGGTGAAGTCCGGCGCGTTCGATTCGCTTGGGGGCACACGCGCGGGCCATTGGGCCAGCATTGATGATTCGATGAAGCACGGCCAGCGGCTGAATCGCGAGCGCGCGAGCGGCCAGAATGCTTTTTTTGGCGCGATGGCCGCCGCGGCGCCGGCGCCAGCCCGGCAACCGGCTGCGGTTGACGAATGGAGCGAGGAAGAGCGTCTCGCGGGCGAATATGCCGTCCTCGGTTTCTATATTTCCGGCCATCCTCTCGAGAAATATGCGGGGCGTCTGGCCGAAGTGAAGGCAATCGATATTGGCATGCTGGAAAGTCAGAAAAATGGCGCCGATGTGCTCGTCGCTGGAATCGTGGTACAAACTCGACCAATGCGGTCGAAGAGAGACAACCAGCGATGGGCCATCGTCACGCTGCAGGACAGAACGGCCGTCGTGGAGTGCCTCGTCTTTTCCGAGCCGTTCGCCCGCCTGGAAGCGGTTCTTAAGACCGCGGTGCCGCTGCTTATAAAAGGCCGGGTAGCGGTGGAAGATGCTGGGACGCGGCTGCGCATTATGGACGCGAAGCCGCTCGAACAGATGCTCGGCCGCTCGCCGACCCTTTTGCGGGTGCGCGTGGACTTGAGTGCGGCGGACGAGAGCTTGCTCGAGCGGCTCGATCTGCTGATGGCTAGCCGTCCCGGCCGGTGCAAGGTTGAATTCGGCCTGGTCGGCGGCGACGGATCGGAAGCCGTACTCGAATCGGATCGCTTGGTTCGTGCTGATGCGGAGTTGCTCGATCAAATTCGAGTGATTTGCGGGGCGGATTCGGTGGTGACGTAGGCGTAGGCGATGAAAAAACAGGACAAAAAACGCCAGCGAGAGATCGACACGCTTGAACGGGAAGTGGACGACCTGTTGAACCTTAGCGGCGTCGGCAACGCACTGGCTCTCGAACGCCTGCAGCGCCAGGTGGCGGAATTGAAGCGGGATTTCTACGCTCATCTCGGCGCTTGGCAACGGCTGCAACTGGCGCGACATCCTCAGCGGCCGCAGACGCTCGACTATATTCAATTGCTCTTTGAAGATTTTCTCGAAATCCATGGAGACCGCGCTTTCGCCGATGATCCGGCGATGGTGTGCGGCATGGCGAAATATCACGGCAGCCCCGTGATGGTTATCGGGCAACAAAAAGGCCACGACACGAAGCAACGCGTGGCGCGAAATTTTGGCCAGGCGAAGCCAGAAGGTTATCGCAAAGCGCTTCGCGCGATGAATCTCGCCGCCAAGTTCAACCGGCCGATTCTTTCGTTTATAGATACTCCCGGCGCGTATCCCGGCGTGGACGCGGAAGAACGCGGGCAGGCCGAAGCCATCGCGGTGAATCTTCGCGAGATGGCGCGACTGCCGGTTCCGATTCTTGTAACTATCACTGGCGAAGGTGGCTCGGGCGGGGCGCTGGCGATTGCCGTTGGCGACCGGATTCATATGTTCGAGAACTCGGTTTACTCCGTCATCTCGCCGGAAGGCTGCGCGTCGATCATGTGGCGTAGCGCCGGAAAGGCTGAAATGGCGGCGGAAGCTCTGCACATCACGGCCAAGGATCTTCTCGAGTTGAGGCTGATTGACGAAATTATTCCCGAGCCCGAAGGCGGAGCGCATGTTGATTACGAGGGAGCCGCGCGATCTCTCGACGAAGTGCTGGTGAACTCGCTGCGCGAATTCTCCCGTTTGCCGGCGCAGGAACTCATCGGACGTCGATATGAGAAGTTTCGCCGCATGGGGCAATTCTTCGCTTAGCCGATCCCCACGGCCAGCCCGAAACATTCCCACTGTCCCCGGCGTATTGTGAGGTAGAGATCGTTACGCTTCCGGAGGTGCAGTATGTTCTGTGATCGCTGCGGCATGGCATTGCCCGATGACGCGCGCTTTTGTAGCGGATGCGGGCGGGCTATCGTGGTTTCGAGGACGGGCGGTGCGCCTGCCGCGCGCCTCGACCGGCACCTGTCCATTCTCGGTGTGCTGTGGATCGTTCGAGGCGTGATGAGGATTCTCCTGGCGGGTTGGCTCGGATTCATCGGGTCGCGCTGGGTTGGCCCGTTCGGAGGCGCGCTGACAAATCACATGCATGATTTTCCCCACGCATTTCCGCTGGCCAGGCTCATTGGGACGGGGATGATGTTGGGCAGTGTGCTGACTGTCGTGATCGGAGTGGCCTCGATCGTTGCCGGATGGGGGCTGCTCGAACGCGCTTCGTGGGCGCGGATTCTGACGGTGGTCCTGGCATTTTTGGCACTGCTGCGGCTGCCGTTTGGAACCGCTCTTGGCATCTACTCGCTCGTCGTTCTGTTCCCAGAACCCGCACGCGTTGAGTACGAGCAGCTCGCACATCCCGCATAGCTCGCGTGCCTGGCGCCGCACGCTTCGGCTAGGCTCGGGGCAGGCTGATTTTCGTGCGGCACGTTTTTCTTTCGAAGATGCCGGACGAAAAACGGTCCGGCGCTGCATGAACCCGGATGTCGTGACGTGTGTCCAGTACTCGACAGTTGGGCTTTGGACACGGCGCGGTCTGCCGCGGTTGCGGCGGAGTGACACGTCGCTTACTTTACAATTGAGGTAGGGGCGAGGGGACCCGAGATCATGTCTGAGGTATTCCGTCCGTTCGAACGGCTCGTGGAAATCAGTGTACTTGGGAGAACGTTTCTCGTACCGGAGAAGAACTCGGTACTGCGCTGCTTCCAGTTCATCAGTCCGGACACGATACCGTACGGGCGGTTCTGCTGGAATCAGGAGTGCCAATATTGCCGCGTGGACTGCCAGCTTGCGGATGACACTCAGGCTCGGCCTATCTTGAGCTGTAAGTTTATGGTTTCAGAGGGTATGAACATCTCACAGTTGGCGCCGGAATTGGTTGGTTGTTTGCGTTCGAAACTCGGGCCCTGAACCGCACGGCATTCGCTGCAACGCCTTCGCAGTCGTCCCCCAGCCGCCGCTGTTCCCTCGTTGTGGTAGAATCCGTATTTGAAATAAAGACTTTAGGCCTTTGGGACGAAAATGACTGCACGCGTCAAATTTTCGGTGGGTTCGGCAATCATCGTTGTTACGTTGCTATCGCTGGCGTACGTGGGCTTCACGCAGAGCAAGACTTATTACCACACGCTGACGGAACTCCAGACCTTGCAGGGATCCGCCCTACATCAGCGGATGCGAGTATCCGGGAATGTGCAAGACGGCTCAATTCAGCGCTTGGCCGGCCGCGTGGATTTCGTCCTCGAAGAGCAGGGAAAAGTCCTCAACGTGAGTTATGCCGGCCGAGATCCTCTTCCCGATACCTTCAAAGGCGGAGCGCAGGCGCTGGTGGAAGGGAAGTTGATGCCCGACGGACGATTCGTGGCCGAGCAGGTTCAGGCAAAGTGTGCATCGAAGTACCAAGCGACGCCGCAGCAACCCGCCTCGACCGGCGCTGCGAATACCTCTTCTTCAACCCGGGCCCCCTCGCACTCGAGGTTGAGTTGACCAAGGCGAATTAGTGGACATATTTGGTTCATTCGCTTTAATTCTTGCGCTAATTGCGGCTGTTTATGCTGTGGGCGTGGGCATCGCCGCAATTCGCACTCGGAATCCTCTGCTCACTAAGAGCGCGCGAAACGCCGGCATGGCGGTGTTTGTCCTGGTCAGCATGTCCGTCGTTTCGCTCGAATATCTTTTCTTTACAAATAATTTTTCGATGGCGTATGTTGCGGAGCATAGCAACCGCGATCTCCCGTTCTTTTACAAGTTTGCCGCGCTGTGGGCTGGGCAGGAAGGCTCGCTGCTTTTCTGGAGCTGGCTGCTTTCCATTTACGCCTTTCTTGCGCTGTTTCTTAATCGCCGCAAGCATCCGGAACTGATGCCTTATGTCGGCGTGGTTCTTGCAACGGTTCAAACTTTCTTTCTCGTACTGAATAATTTCGTAGCGACGCCGTTTCAGATTCTCGGGCAGGCGAGCGCCGGCGGCGCGCTTACCGTGGTCGCGCAGGCTGATGGCCACGGGCTGAATCCGCTGCTGCAGTATCCGGAGATGGTGATCCATCCGCCGATGCTGTATTTGGGCTATACCGGCTTTACGGTGCCGTTTGCGTTTGCGATGGCGGCGCTTCTCGGGCGCTATCCCGGCGAAAAATGGATTCACATTACGCGACGATGGACGATGGTGGCGTGGACGTTTCAGAGTGTAGGGGTTCTACTCGGCGCCCACTGGGCTTATGCCGTCCTTGGCTGGGGCGGCTACTGGGCGTGGGACCCGGTTGAGAATGCTTCATTTCTTCCCTGGATTACGGCGACGGCCTTTCTTCACTCTGTGATGATGCAAGAAAAGCGCGGCATGATGAAGGTTTGGAACGTGTGGCTCGTGTTCGTCACGTTCATGCTGTGCATTTTGGGCACGCTCTTGACGCGTTCCGGCGTCGTCAGCTCGGTACATGCGTTCGCGCAATCTTCCATCGGCACGTGGTTCACCTGCTTCCTGGTATTCATTCTGATCGCATGCGTGCTGGCGTTCTGGAAGAATCGCGATTATTTGCGCAGCGATAATCAGCTCGATTCACTTGTTTCTCGCGAGTCGAGTTTTCTCTTCAATAATTTGGTTCTTCTGGCCGGATGCTTCGCGGTGCTGTGGGGAACGCTCTTTCCGGTGATCTCGGAATGGGTGGAAGGGACAAAGATCAGCGTAGGCGCGCCGTTTTTTAATAAGGTGACGATACCGATTGCACTGTTCTTGCTATTCCTCACGGGCGTGGGGCCGCTGCTCGCTTGGCGGAAGACTTCGTATGACAGTTTAAAGCGGAACTTCGCATGGCCGATGGCCGGAGGAATTGCGGCAGGAGTTATCGCACTCGTCTTCGGTCTTCGTTACATCTATCCGCTTGTGTGTTTGATTATGTCGGTCTTCGTGACGCTGACGATTGCGGCCGAATTCTGGCGCGGGGCTCGCGTGATTTCCGCGCGTTCAGGGACCAATATTTTTGCTTCCACCGGCCAACTCGTGATGCGCAATACGCGCCGCTATGGCGGCTACATCGTCCACTTTGCCATCGTCGTAATCTTCATCGGGATTGCGGGACAGGCGTTTAATCGCGACGTTCAGCAGGAGATGGCGGTTGGGTCGCGGATGACGATCGGGCCCTACACAATCGTCTGCCAAAATTTCGACGAGGTCAAAAATCCCAATTACGATTCCGAGCGTGCGACGCTGGAAATTCTCCGCGATGGCAAATCGCTGATGATGCTTTATCCCGAGCGGCGATTCTTCCTGGCGAGCCAGGTCACGGAGACGATGGTCGCGATTCAATCGACGCCGTTGCGCGATCTCTACGTCGTGTACGCGGGACGCAGCCCGGAGACCAATCGTCCGGTGATCCACGCATATCTCAATCCACTCGTCAAATGTATCTGGTTCGGCGGGTTGATTCTGGTTCTTGGCACTGCGCTGGCTTTGATACCGAGCCGGCAGCCTGTAATTGTACTTCGTGGCGCGACGGAAGCGTTGTCTGCGACTGGTGGGCCGTTGCCGCAGTCGGTGGGAGTCGCGCATGGCGATGATTGAGTCGATTGCGGGGGCTCAGAGCGGCCGCACGCGATTGAAGCGGTCCGTCGTGCTGTCTACGTTGGTTCTGAGCCTGTTGGTGGTTCCTCTTGCCGTGGCGCAGCAGAGCGACCGAGCCAAGGCGCTCAGCATGCGCATGATGTGCGTCTGTGGCTGCCATCAGATTCTCGGTGTCTGCAACCACGTTGGCTGCACTTACTCGCACGACATGCTGAAGGAGATTGACGCACGCGTCGGCCGCAGCGAGTCTGACGATTTGATCGTTCAGAATTTCGTGCAGGAATACGGCGCAGCGGTGATTCTTCTGCCGGCCGCGAAGGGATTTTATCTTTGGATCTGGCTGATGCCGATCGTCGCGGTCATCGGAGGGATCGTCGTTGTCCGGTTTGCGCTGGTGCACTGGCGGCGGAAGGCGGCGGAGGTTTCGCTGAGTCGTGTTTCCGCGGATTTGATCGCGCGCGCCCGGCGGGAGATGGGTCCTGATGAGTAGCGCGGCGATTGCGATCGCTTGCGTGCTGCTGGCCGCGGCTACTGTGATTTTTATTTTCCTGATCGATCCGGATGCTTCGGATTCGGCCCCGCACCGGTCGCGGCTCGATACTCTCCTCGAGCGGCGCGATGCGATTTACGATAACCTTCGCGATCTTCGTTTCGAGTATCGCGCGGGCAAATTTTCCGCGCAGGATTATGAGGACATGAAGCAATCGCTCGAGTCCGAGGCTGCCCGGGTTCTCGGCGAAATGGATCTGTTTACGGGCGGCGCTCCGACGCCGGCGACGCGGCAGGCAATGACTCGCAAGCCGGCGCCGCGGAGTTGCTAACGCAAAAATGACACAACGGAATCGAGATGTAATGCATTCACGCGTATCAAAGTTTGTCGTGCTGGTAGCTGCTGTGCTGGCGGCTGCCTCGATTTCATTTGCCGGGACGGTATCCGGCACGATTCGCAACGGAACGAACGGGAAGCCCGGCGCTGGCCTTGATGTGATTTTGATTCAACTGCAAGGCGGAATGCAGCAAGTCGCGACGGTGAAGTCGGACGCGGAAGGCCATTTTACGCTCAATAACGCCGCGATCGGGTCGGGTCCGATGCTGATCCGCGTGCCATACCGCGGCGTGAATTACCACACACCGTTGACTCCCGGAACGCCGTCAGTATCGGTCGAGATTTTCGATCCTACTGACAAGCTGTCGGCGATTTCCATCACGCAGCACGACATTGTCCTGCAGCCGTCAGGCTCGACGCTCGTTCTCGGCGAAGAATATACGGTCGAAAACGATACGCAGCCGCCGGTCGCGTTTTATAAAGATTCCGGGACGTTCTCGTTCGTGGTGCCGAAGGGTGCACAGATTCAACAGGTTTCTGCCTGGTCGTCGGCTGGGATGCCGGTGGTCCAGGGCACGATTGACAAAGGCAACGGTCAGTCGGCGATTGCATTTGCGTTTCGCCCCGGAAAGAACGGAGTGCGTATCGCTTACCAACTTCCTTACGCGTCGAATCAGGCTTCGCTCGAAATGGTGTCTCCGTACGCTGCGAAACAGGTCCTGTTGGTTGCGCCGCCGTCGGTGCAAGTTAACGCTGCGGGATTTGCGTCGGGCGGGCAGCAGGAGGGCTGGGCGATTTACGGGCGAGAGTCCGTTCCTCCGAATACACCGCTGCAGATTTCGATTGCGGGAACAGCGCCTCCGCCAACGGACGCCACAGGCAATGGCGGCGGAGGCGGCAACGACAATCCGTCCGTGAATTCCCGGGCGAGCGAGACAACCGCGACAGTCACTACCCTTCCCGGAAGGCTCGATAGCTTGAAATGGATTCTCGTTGGCGGCTTTGCTGCTCTGTTTGCACTGGGGATCGTCTTCTTATGGAAGCGGCCTCAAGTCGCAATCGCGGGCGCAGGCTCAGCCGCAATCGCTGCGCCCGCCGTAGCTTCTCGAAGTTCTCGAGAGGACCTGGCACCGAAGGCGGCGCCGCAGACTTCGCCGATGGATGGCCTCGTGCGCGGAAGTTTGGACGAGTTGAAAGAAAAATTGTTTCGACTCGAATTGCGGCATCAGGCGGGCACGATTTCAGATCAGGATTACAGCAGCCAGCGCACGCAATTCGAGCAAACTCTTCGCGATCTCGTGCGGGGCTGAGCCGGCCTCTTGGATCCAACTAATGGTGCCGAGCGCCTGGGTTTGAGATTCGATCGAGTGGAAAAGCGTTACGGCTCGCTGATCGCTCTGCGCGGCATCTCTCTCGAAATTTTTCCCGGCGAATTTGTTGCGCTCCTCGGTCCCAATGGGGCGGGGAAGACCACGCTCTTGCGAACTGCCGCGCTTCTCGTTCGGCCAAATTCCGGGCGGGTGCGATTTTCCGGTTTCGCCGATGATTCCCCAACGGAAATAAAGAGCAGGATCGGCATGGTCGCACACAGCACCCTTCTCTACGATGAGTTAACCGCCGAGGAAAATTTGATTTTCTTTTCGAGGCTTTACGGCGTGGCCGAGCCGGCCGCTCGATCTACGGAACTTCTTGCCGCGTGCGGACTCAGCACGCGCGCGACGAGCCTGGTACGCACGTTTTCTCGCGGCATGCGGCAGCGGCTTGCGATTGCGCGCGCATTGGTTCATTCGCCACGCATCCTACTTCTCGATGAGCCTTCATCAGGACTCGATGTCGCCGGCCGCGAATGGTTCGCAGAGGCTCTCGCGGCTTTACAGATTGATGGCTGCACGATTCTCGTCAGTACTCACGCGCGGAATGAAGTGCTTCGCATGGCCACGAGAGCGGTTCGCATCGCTGCGGGCCAGATCGATGCGGACTCGGGGCACGATGGCGATCCAGCTCCTATTCTCGCGCGGCTTCAGGCGGAGAACTGAATGAATACAGCGCGCGCCGCCACGACAATTCTCGTCAAGGAAGTTCGCGCAGAATTCCGCGCCCGCGAGCTCCTCAATACAACTTTCGTTTTCGCGCTCGTCGTGGTCGTCATGTTCAGTTTTGCGTTTGATCCTACGGCCGCGGAATCCCGCCGCTTTGGTCCAGGCTTGCTTTGGATCGCACTGCTATTTGCGGGCTCTCTGATGCTCCAGCCGTCTTTTGCGCGAGAGCATGCGAACGACACGTTGGACGCGCTGTGTCTTGCGCCGGTGAGTCCGTTTGCGATTCTTCTGGGCAAGATTCTGGCGAACGTTATCTTCCTGGGCGCGTGTGAAGTTCTTCTGCTGCCGATTTTCGCGGTGTTTTACAATGTAGCGTTGATGCCGGTGATCGGCCGGCTGGTGTTTGTGCTCGCACTCGGCACATTCGGGCTGGCGGTTACGGGGACGGTCTTTTCGGCGGTCGCAGCCCAGGCGCGAATGCGCGAGCTCTTGTTGCCTTTACTTTTGCTTCCGGTACTGGTGCCGCTCTTGCTTGCGGCGGTGGAAGCGACGGCGGGTTTGCTCTCGGACACGCCGGAACTGCAATCGACGTGGATCGAATTGCTGGTCGGTTTTGACGTAATGTTTTTTACGGTGTCGTGGCTGCTTTCGGATTTCTTGCTTCAGGAGTAGGGCGGACATTTTGATAAAACGCTTGATTCCGGCCGTAGCGGTGGGCGCGTTGATGATCTTCGGAGGCTACGCGGCGCTTTTCATCGCGCCCGATGAATCGACGATGCATGCGATTCAGCGGATTTTCTATTTTCACGCGCCGAGCGGCATGGTGGCGCTGATGGCATTCACGATTTGTTTCATCGCCAATATCGGCTACCTCGTCGGCCGCAAGCCGCATTGGGATTGTCTCGCGGTGGCTGCGGCTGAGGTCGGCGTCGCGTTCAATACGGTGGTGCTCATCACCGGTCCGATCTGGGCGAAACCGGCCTGGGGAATCTGGTGGGCGTGGGATGCACGGCTAACGTCAACCCTCGTTCTGTGGCTGCTCTATATTTCTTTCCTGCTACTGCGCGATCTCATTGCCGATCCAGACCGGCGTTCTGTGTTCTCGGCGATTTATGGCATCTTTCTTTTTCTCGACGTCCCACTGGTTTATTTTTCGATTCGTATCTGGCGAACCCAACACCCGCAGCCAGTAATTCTCGGCGGTCAGGGATCGGGCCTCGATCCCACGATGCGGAAAGTGTTTTACCTGTGTTGGTTCGCGCTCACTGCCGTCATGGCGATTCTCATCCGGCAGCGGTATCAACTCGAGCGCGCCCGCAACGAAGTGGAAGAGCTGCGCATCGAAGCGGAGCGGCAGATTTCGGCGGCGGGGCAGGCATGAATCTGCAGAATTTGGTGATTCAGGAGTTTATTCGATGAAGAATTTTGAGAGCTTGTTCGTAGCCTGGATGATTGTCTGGGCCGTCTTTTTCGGCTATCAAGTCACCATCGCGCGGCGGCTCTCGCAGGTTCAGGATGAGATTGAGCGCCTGAAATCTCAGCTCGGCCGCAAATAACGCCGAAGCGATTGCTTCTGTGTGCCGCTCTTTTGTCCATTCGTCGCCGTCTGAGCGATCCCTGATAATCTGAGGTCATCGTGAAGAAGATCGCAATCGTCCTGTTTCAGTTGGGCGGCCCCGACACCACCGCAGCGGTCGAGCCTTTTCTTTACAATCTCTTCTGCGATCCCGACATCATTGACTTTCCGATGGCGTGGATCGCCAGGCGGGCGCTCGCGAAATTCATTTCTACGCGGCGCTCAAAAGTTGTCGCGCAACACTATCAAGAAATTGGCGGCGGCTCGCCGATTCGCCGCCTCACCGAACAGCAGGGCGCGGCGCTTGAGAAGGCGCTCAGTCCCTGGGTCCAGGCCAGGACGATCGTAGCGATGCGCTATTGGCATCCGCTTACGAGCGAAGCAATCGCCGCGCTTAATCGCGAGACCTACGACGATCTCGTGCTTCTGCCTTTATATCCGCACTATTCTTTCGCGACCACCAAGAGCAGCCTGAAAGAGTGGAACCGCCAGGCTCGCGACGGCCTCGCAGGCAAAGGCCGGCTCGTCGAAGACTTTTACAATCATCCCCTATACGTGGAGTCGTTGCGTGCTCGGATTGACGAGAAGCTCGCCACGTTGGAGAAGCCGGACGATGTATTTCTGGTGTTCAGCGCGCACGGTCTGCCGATGAAGCTGGTGAAGGCCGGCGATCCCTATCCGCAGCAGATCGAAGAAACGATGCGCCTTGTCCTCGCGCGGGGAGGCTGGGCGAACCCGCGAATGTTGTGCTACCAGAGCCGCGTCGGCCCGCAGAAATGGCTAGAGCCTTCGCTCACTCAAACGATCGAGCGACTAGCACGCGAGGGCGTCAAGCGAATGCTGGTCATCCCGATTTCGTTCGTGACCGACCACATCGAAACGCTTCACGAAATCAACATCGAAGCCCGTGAAGAGGCTAAGAAGTTCGGTGTCGAAGAGTTCACTATGATGGGCGCGCTCAATGACTCGCCGGTTTTCATTCGCGCGCTGGCGGATCTTGTTCTGAAGACTGCAGGATTCGAGCGGGGAATTGATACGCCGGTTGACTTGTAGTTGGTTTGTAGTTGGATTGGCGTTACTTTTGGCCTTGCCATATTGGACGATTTCCGTTATCCGCTTGACACTTTTACAACGTCGGAATATAAATTCAGTGCAAGCAGATATGCACTTATTAGAAGTTTTCTAGGCGTCGGAGTCTGACCGCACTCTAACGGGGCTATGGCAGATCAAACGGACGGAAAGGTGACGCAGGCTGAGACCGCGCCTGTTCCACCCTCCGCTGGCGGCGCCAAAGCCGCTGCGGAAAGCAAGGAAGCGGCCGGGAAAATCAATAAGAGCCGCCGCCGTATTGTATGGGCGTGTATTTGGGGTTATCTCGGCGTCAATTTCCTGATGTTCCTCAGGTTTTTCTTTCCCCGCGCGCTTTACGAACCCAATACAATTTTCACCATCGGCTTTCCCTCGGACTTCAGCTTGGGGATCGACCAGCGCTTCCTGATGACCAACCGCGTGTGGGTGGTGAAGGAGCCGGATCGCCTCTTCGTGATCTTTGCACGGTGCACGCATCTGGGATGCACGCCGGAGTGGAAGCCGTCGGAAAATAAATTCAAGTGCCCGTGCCACGGCAGCGGCTACGACAGCGAAGGCGTCAATTTCGAAGGGCCGGCGCCGCGCCCAATGGATCGCGCGTTCGTTCAACTCGACCCTACGGGTAAAGTTGTCGTGGACTCGAGCCGTCTTTACGTGGACGACCCGCGCGCTGGTGTGAACCATTTCAATGATCCGGGAGCATTCTTAAACGTTTAGTTCGGATGAATTGGGTTGCGCAGACGAGTGACCGAGGGGGTTGGTTCTAATGCCTGACGAGAAGGACCCGACGAGCGGTAATGGCGGGAATGGCCGCAAGACCGGTGTCCTCGATCAGGTTCAGGACTCGGCGAAGGCCCTGAAGGAAACGGTTCAGACTAAAGCGAAAGATCAACTCGAAGAGCTGAAGCAGCCGGAAAAAACTCAGCTTTATCGCTCTATATTTCGTGTTAAACACGATGAAGAACCGCGCAATCGAGCCCTCAGCGTACTCAGCAACGTTTTCTTTCACCTCCATCCTGCCAAGGTCAATCGCGACGCCGTTCGCTACAATTTTACGTGGGGAATGGGCGGGATAACGTTCTATTTGTTCGTCGTGCTGACCTTCACCGGCGTTCTGCTGATGTTTTATTACCACCCGTCGAAGGTGCAGGCCTTCCGCGACATTTTGTATCTCGAAAACGACGTTCCCTTCGGCAAGCTCCTCCGCAACATGCACCGCTGGGCCGCGCACTTGATGATTATTGCCGTCTGGCTGCATATGTTCCGCGTGTTCATGACCGGCTCGTACAAGCGGCCTCGCGAATTCAATTGGTGCATCGGCGTTCTGTTGATGGTTCTGACGCTTCTGTTGTCGTTTACCGGATACTTGTTGCCCGACGATCAACTCGGATTCTGGGCCGTCACGGTGGGTACGAATATGGCCCGCGCCACGCCTCTCTTAGGTAACGAAGGGCCGTTCGGCTCTTTGTTAGGGATGACGCCATACAACGACGTCCGGTTTGCTTTGCTCGGCGGCTCCATTGTTGACGCGAACGCACTTCTGCGCGCGTACATTTGGCATTGCATCGCGATTCCGTTAATTGCCGCGATTTTCATGGCGCTCCACTTCTGGCGAGTCCGCAAAGACGGCGGCATCTCCGGCCCTGCGCCGATGATGCTCGAGTCCGAGATCAAGGAAGAGAAGGGGCCTCGTCCGGTGATTTTGAGGCCGAGCGGACTTCAATAAGTGAAGCAGTCATTGACGCGAGAGGCTGACTGATGGATTGGCATCAAATTTGGGAAGTCGTCTCAACGCCGGACAACGTCCCGATTGTGGCGCTTCTGTTTCTCGTGCCGTTTTATACGTGGTACGCATTTCGCCAGGCGCTCGCCAACGATCGATTGATTGCCGTGCTCGGCTCCGACCCGGCCGCCGCTAAAAGTCAATATCGCAAGACACAGCCCTGGGATCCCAAGTGGGAGCGCGAAGTCCATACGTGGCCGTATCTGATGCGCATGGAATTTCTGGTCGCGATCATCGTGACAGTGATTCTCATGGCGTGGTCGCTGACGCTGAACGCTCCGCTCGAGGAACCTTCGAATCCCAACGTGACCATGAATCCGGCCAAGGCCCCCTGGTATTTCCTTGGCCTGCAAGAAATGCTCGTTTATTTCGATCCGTGGATCGCCGGCGTAGTAATGCCGACGCTGATCATCGTTGGATTGATGGCCGTTCCTTATATCGATACGAATCCGCTCGGCAATGGTTATTACACCTATCACCAGCGGCGCTTTGCAATTTGGACGTTCCTTGTTGGCTTCATCGGCCTGTGGGTCGTGATGATTGTCATCGGGACATTCATCCGCGGTCCGGGATGGATGTGGTTCTGGCCAGGTCAAACGTGGGACGCGGAACGCGTGGATTACGCCGTAAATCGAAATCTCGATGAAGTATTCAGGATTAACGGTTCATGGCTCGCCGTTATGCTACCCGCCTCGGCGAAGCCGAACGCGGCTATTTGGGCGCGCGTGATTTTCGGAGTATTTCCGCTCGCGCTATTTTTCGTCGTCGCGGGCCTTGCCGTCCACAAGATTTGCATGATGACGGACTTCAGCCGCAAGATGTACCGGCGGATGAGCCTTGTGCAGCTTGTGACGATGTACACGTTTTTGATTTTGATGATCTCGCTTCCTGTGAAGATCCTTTTGCGGCTCGTCTTCACAATCAAATATATCTGGGTGACTCCGTGGTTCAGTATTTGAGGGCTGCCCGCAACGTGGCTCAAGTGAAAATCGACCGTAGCGCTTCCGAGGAGGCTCGGCTTGCCTGACGTTCCGCCCAAAGGCCCGCAGCAGGACGATCCGATCACCAGCAGTTCTTTCAGCTTTCCATTGATGATCGCGGCGGTATTGCTGATGGTGACGGTGGCGTGGTCCATGTGGGACGAGATGTACGGCCTGCGCCCGTGGCGCCTTTACCAGCGGCGTTTCGCGAGCGCTTACTCGTCTTACCTCCAGAAGGATGTTTCCCAGCAGAGGAAGCTCGAGGCCGATGTTTATTCTTCGCCGGATTACAAGAAGCTAGCGGAACAGGCTGACTCTCTCGAAAAGACCGCCAAACCCAAGGACGATGAGATCGCGCAGCAGATCGGCATCCTCGATACGCAGCGCGCGGCCATCGGCGACGCTTTCAAAGACGCTCGCGGAAAAATCGGGCACCTCGTTTACGAACTTGAAATCACTCCCGCGAGCGATAAGAGCGGGAAGGCATCTCGCCTGAAGGAATTGAATGAGGCGAAGCAGGGTCCCTGGAAGGTGGATTGGCCGCTCCCCGATGGGCAGATCGAGAAAGACAAAAAGTTCACCGCCGATGAGTTGAATGACACGTTCACAAACCTGATGGCTCAGCGGGCGGCGCTGGTCGCTGAGCGCGGCGAAAATGATGGGGCAGCCAAGGCAGCGCGCATTCTGGCCAATCAGTATCTCTCAGACCATTTGCCTGGTTTGAATTCCACCGCTCTCGAAGGACTGCTGAACAGCGCTCGCGATTGGGATGAAACGCTGATTCAGATCAATGTGAATCCTTCCGGCGCCTCGATAAACAATCTTGGCGGCGCGGGACTCGTGGATCGATGCCAGTCATGTCACGTCGGCACCGATCAGAAGCTCGTGCCTTCGCTACTTGTTTTGACAAAAGCCGATCTTGGAATGGCGAAGAGCAACGACGCGCCGTTCACCAGCCACCCCGATCCTGAATTGCTGAAGATTCATACTCTCGAGAAATTTGGATGCTCGCCGTGCCACGGCGGCAATGGCCGCGCTATTGATTCGGTTCGCCGTGGGCATGGGCGTTACGAACATTGGCTGTGGCCGCTCTATTATTCTGAAAATTACGATGCCGGCTGCCAGCAGTGCCACTCGGCGGATATGGTTACCGATCACGCTACGGTGCTGAATAACGGCAAGCAGCTTTACCGCCAGCGCGGCTGCATCGGATGCCATCGCTTTCAGGGCTTTGATAATCAAGACGAGCAGCTCGTTTCGGCGCGCCAACAGATAACACAGCTCACGAGCGACAAAGCTCAGGACGAGCTGGAAATTCCGCGACTCCAAAAACTCGGCGACAACGCCCCTGACAATCAAGCCGCGAACGCGTTCTACGCCAAGGCGACGAATCTCACCGTTACCGTTAGCCGCATCGACACGCAGATCGTCGAGGACGAGCGTCGCAGCCACACGCTGTTGCAGGAAGTAAAAAAGGTCGGCCCTGATTTGAAAGAAGCGCGGATGAAGCTCCGGAAAGAGTGGATTCCGTACTGGCTTGGCCACACGCATGAATTCCGTCCCACGACAAAAATGCCGCAATTCCGATTCCCCTCGGACGACGAAATACCTGCGATCGCCGCGTTCATCTGGCAGCAAGGTTTGACGAGCCCTGCGCTCGAGCACCAGCCGATGGGCAATCCCGCGCATGGCAAGGAACTCTTCGAATCGCGCGGCTGCCTCGCGTGCCATTCCATCGGCGATGGCCCGAACATGATCGGCGGCACATTCGCCGCGAATCTAAGCCGCGTAGGCGAAAAGGATAATTACGATTACCTGGTCCGCTGGGTCCACAATCCGCGCCAGCGCACCCGCCCCTATTGCCCGTTTGAGAAACGCGATCTGGGTCCCGAAGACTACGCCAAACACAATTTGCCGTACGTCTTTGATCTCGATCACTCGCGTTGCCCCAATGACGGTCATGAACTCGTTATTCAACAACCCACCGTCATGCCGAGTCTCCGACTTCCGATTGAGGACGCTCGCGACATCGCCACGTACCTCATGACGCAGAAGCATTCCGACGCGAGTTACGCGGACTCGATTTACATGGACGATCCGGCGCTGCGCACCAAGGGCCAGGATCTCGTGCGCCACTACGGTTGCGCTGGCTGCCATGAGATTAGCGGCCTCGAAGATGAAGGCCGCATCGGTACCGAACTGACCAACGAAGGCAGCAAGCCCATCGAGCGCCTTGATTTCGCTTTGTTCACAGAAGATGCGAAGCGAGGTGTCCTGCCCGACGGCAAACCGTCGATGCGCGACGGCAAGCAGACGGCCTGGTTTGATTCGAAGGGATTCTTCGAGCAGAAATTGATGAATCCGGCCGTCTACGACCTCGGAAAGTACCACACCAATCCGATGGATGCCTTGCGCATGCCCAAGCCGAATTTGCGCTCAAACGAAGAGCTCGAATCGCTCGTCACGTTTCTTCTCGGCAGCACCGATCCCACGCTTCCGCCGGAATACATGTACAGACCGATGGATCGGCGCCGTTACATTCAGGACGGCTGGTGGATCGTCACGAAATACAATTGCATCGGCTGCCACCAAATTGGAATCGGCCAGCGCTCGATCTTAATGGACTTGCCGATGTATCAGGGCGAAAACCATGCCAATTTGCCGCCGGTACTGACCACCGAGGGCGCGCGCGTGAACCCGGAATGGTTGAAGGCGTTCCTCGCGAATCCTGCGTTGAGCACGACGGACACGAATCGAAACGGCGTGCGTTCCTATCTCCAGGTGAGGATGCCAACGTTCACCCTCTCCGATGACGAGATTCGCAAACTGGTTCTATTTTTCGAGGCGCTCTCGTCGCAGCCCGATCCCTACATTCCTCCGAAAGCACCGGAAATGACGGCGGAGGAACGCACACTCGCTCGCAACCTGTTTACGAATCCAGCCGCGCCGTGCTTGAAGTGCCATGCCACGGGCAACGAGGCTCACGACAAGACCGCGATCGCGCCGAATTTCCTGCTCGCAAAGGAACGGCTGCAAACGCCATGGACCGAACGCTGGATCACCGATCCCGCCAAAATTATTCCCGGAACCGCGATGCCTTCGGGACTTTTCAAGCGAGTGAATGATCACTGGGTTTTCAATGGGCCACAACCGCCGGAGCTCCAGCATTACACCGGCGATCAGGCCGATCTGCTGGTCCGCTATATGTTTACTCTGACTCCGCAGGAGCAGGCGGCGCTCGTAGGCCGTACTCCTGCCGCCACGAAAGGTTCAGGCGGCGGGAAATAAGATTCGATTCCGAAGGATTCGTGGCCTCAGGCCGCGCGAGTCGAAGGGTTTCTATTCGTAGGTTAATGTCAGCGAATGTCATGGGATGGATTTCGAGTTCACGAGGAGGATTAATTCCACAATGAAAATACGGCGTAGTCGTACTCTGGTAAGTAGTTTGGTAATAGGCTCGGCACTGGTGATAACGATCGCCGGCTGCGGCAAAAAAGAAACTCCGGAATCCACCGAACCCATGGGCGCTCCGGCAGGCGGATCGGCCACGATTGATCCGTCAACGGTCGGTGAAGTCACCGGTACGGTAACGCTCGTTGGTACGGCTCCCACGTTCAAGGCGATCAACATGAGCGCCGAGCCATATTGCTCGAAGGCGAATCCGAAGACGGTGATGCCGCAGGACGTCGTCGTTGGGGACAAGGGCGCGCTCGATAACGTCGTCGTTTACGTCAAGGATGATCTCAGCAAATATTCGTTCGACACTCCGAAAGACTCAGTCGCTTTGAATCAACAGGGCTGCATGTACGAACCCCATGTCGTCGCGCTAATGGCCGGACAGACGCTTGAGGTTAAGAACGACGATCAGACCACGCACAACATCCATCCGATGCCGAAAGACAATCGCGAATGGAACACCTCGCAGCCGCCCGGCGCCTCTCCCATTGACAATTCTTTCGCCCGGCAAGAGGTCGCCATCCCGGTGAAGTGCAACGTGCATCCGTGGATGAAGGGCTACATCGCTGTTCTCAAGAATCCGTTCTTCGCTGTCACGACCAAGGACGGCAAGTTCGATCTGAAGGGCCTGCCGCCTGGCACCTACACGATTGAGGCTTGGCAGGAACACTACGGCGTTGTGGACCAACAGGTGACGATGGGCCCGAAGGAATCGAAGTCGGTTGACCTTAGCTTTAACGCTTCGGCGCCTCCGGCAGGCGATTAGTTCGCTGTCACAGGATGTTTGATGGCTCGTCTTCCCGGTTTCAACGTCGGGAAGACGAGCGCTATTTCTTTATCGTGCAAAGGAATATGACGGTACGCGGATCCGCCGCCCTGCCGCGATGACTCAGTTGTTGCGTCTTCCCGTAATTCATAGCAGACTATCGCGTTCTGGGCCGAAGTTGGGGTTTTGGGCCGAAGTTGGGGTTCTAGGCAAAGTTGGGAAGGAACCAGGGTCGAATGCCAGCCGCACCGAATCAGGGCGTACACCGCTTCGCCATCTTCACTGCCTGCTGCACGGTTCTCTTGCTTACTGCGGGCGCCCTGGTTACCAGCAATGACGCCGGCCTTGCGGTTCCTGATTGGCCACTATCTTACGGGTCGCTGATGCCGCCAATGTTTGGCGGCATTTTCTACGAGCACGGCCACCGAATGATCGCGACGCTCGTGGGGACCCTCACCATCGTCCTGGCGGTGTGGCTGTCCCTCGTTGAGCCGCGTCGCTGGGTACGGCGCCTGGGATGGACCGCGCTGGGCCTCGTGATCGCGCAGGGGCTTCTGGGCGGCTTAACGGTGCTGCTCTATCTACCACCGGCCGTTTCTTCGGCTCACGCTACTCTGGCGCAACTCTACTTCATCACCGTTTTAAGCCTCGCGGTGTTTACGAGCCCGCGGTGGCTAAGCGATTTGGAAGTTCGCGAGGATGCGGGGTCACCGGCGCTCCGAACACTAGCTGTTGCAACGACCGTTTCCATCGTCGTTCAATTAATTTTGGGCGCGGCTTTTCGTCACAACTTGTTCGGAATCGTTCCGCATCTTGTTGGCGCTGGCGTGGCAGCGGTGATGGTGATTTGGACTGGCTTGGCAATTAAGAAGCGATTCCGTGATTTTCGGCCGTTGCGTCGCGCGATGGTCCTTCTCCACGCCACATTTGGAACGCAGATTCTGCTCGGCGGCGTGACCTACTGGGTAGTTTTCTACGCTTCGCGGAATGATCCTCAGCCGCTCCCGCTATTCATCTCGGTCACGGTGGCGCACGTCGTCGTCGGCGCACTGACGCTGGCAGCGAGTATGCTCGTCACTCTCGCGTGCTATCGCATCCTGCGCCCATCTCGCGCGATGGAAGTCAGCAGGTCGCCCGAGCGCGCCCCGATATGATGCGACGACATGAGGCCTCGATATGAGGAGAAGATGAGCCAGGCGCGCGAAGGAATAATTCCGGCGGGCGAGCGGCTATCGGCCTACGTGAATCTCGCGAAGCCGGATGTGACCTTTCTCGTCATCATGACGACCGTGGCCGGATTTTATGCCGGCTCCCGCGGACCTCTCGATTGGGCGCTTCTCGCTCACACCGTTCTCGGCACAACGATGGTTGCAGTTGGCACCGCCGCGCTCAATCATTTTGCAGAAAGGGAATCGGATAAACACATGCGCCGGACGGCTTCGCGCCCGTTGCCTTCGGGCGCGATCGAGCCCGCGCAAGCATTTTGGTTTGGTGCCGCGCTGATCACGGTGGGAACAGTATATTTGGGGCTGTTCTCGACGTTTCTGGCCGGACTTCTCGCGCTGTTGACCTCGGCGCTCTATCTGGGCGTCTACACGCCCTTGAAGACGAAGACGTCGTTCGCGACGCTGATCGGCGCGATTCCAGGTGCGCTGCCTCCGCTTATCGGATGGGCTGCCGCGCACGGCTCGCTTTCTCTCGGTGGTTGGATTCTTTTTGCGATTTTGTTCTTCTGGCAGTTCCCGCATTTTCTCGCGATCGCGTGGATGTACCGCGAGGATTACGCTCGCGCGGGAATTCAGATGCTTCCCGTCGTTGAACCTAGCGGCGATCGCACGTACCGCCAGATCATCGGCACGGCGGCTGTGCTCGTGCCGGTGAGCCTGCTGCCGTCGGTGGCCGGCATTACCGGGGTCGGGTATTTCTTCGGCGCGTTGATTCTTGGCTTGGCATTGTTCCAGATGTGCTTGTGGGCCGATCGCACGCGCACTAACGCTCGCGCGAAGTGGCTCATGCATGCGACAGTTATCTATATTCCGCTGTTGCTGGGGTTCATGATCGTGGATCGAATTCCTCGCTGAGCAAACAGACTTATGTCACCTATAATTGAGGCGCGTAACGAAGCGATGACTTTCAAAACGAATGAAATCGAGCTCACTATTGTTTCGGTGTTCTTCCTCGTTCTTTCTCTCGCCGGCGTCGTGTGGACATTCACAAGCGGGCTGATTGGCAGCGGCATTGACGGCATTCTCTTGCTGGGAGTTGGCCTGTTGATGGCCGGCGTATTTGCGTTGCAGCTTCTTTTCATCGCGCGCGATGCCGGGTTGGTGAAGTTTCCACAGATAAATTCAGCTAAGAAGCCCGTGGCTGCGGCGCCTGCCAAGCCGCCCTCGGCCGTTGCTCCGGCGGTCAAACCGCCCGTCGCTCCGCCTCCAGCCACTCCAACTCCAGGCTCCCAGGCCAAGTAGACGCCTTGCTCGCACACGCGCCATGGGTCTACCATCTCCCGGCCGTCAACGCCACGCTCAACGGAACCAGCGCCGTATTTCTTCTTGCCGGCTATTTCATGATTCGCAGCGGGAAAGTTCTCGCGCACAAGACTTGCATGTTGATCGCGTTCGTGTGCTCGTCCGTCTTCCTGTGCGGTTATCTCTACTACCACTTCACCATCGGTCTCGTGAGGTTCGGCGGTGACGGCTGGATCCGTCCGGTATATTTCACGATTCTCGCGACGCACACAATTCTTGCCGTAGTCATTGTTCCGCTGGTGATCAGCGCGCTGTATCGCGCGCTGACCAATCAGTTTGTGCGGCATCGCGCCATCGCGCGCTGGACGTTTCCGCTGTGGCTTTACGTGTCGGTCACCGGCGTGATCGTTTACTGGCTGCTTTACATTGCGTATCCGCCACTGATGCCCGGGACGACAACAACGATTGTGCGCGGGCTGACGCTTTTGGCTCGCGCGGTTGGCCTGGCGTGAGTGACGCCGGCACTCCTGCTCCAGGCCGCGTGGCGCGCCCGTCGTTCGGCGGCAAGTGGACCTACGCAGTCCTCGCTGTCGCGCTGCTATTCGTGCTGATGCCTTTCCTCTTCTGGAATGCCACGTGGTTCGGCCGCCCGCTCACCGACGACCAAATCTCCAAATCTCTTTCCGATCACAAACACGCGCGGGAAATCCAGCACGCGCTGACGCAGCTCGAAGTCCGCATGGAACGCAACGACGCGTCCGTTCAACGTTGGTATCCGCAGCTCATCTCGCTTGCGAGCGATCCGCTCACGGAAATTCGCGTGACCGACGCTTGGGTCATGGGGCAGGACACCACTTCAGCGGATTTCCACGAGGCCCTGCGCAAAATGCTTTCGGATCCGCAGCCGATGGTTCAGCGGAACGCCGCGCTGTCGCTCGTGCGGTTTGGCGATGATTCCGGGCATGCGGTAATCGTTGGAATGCTTCAGCCATTGGCCATGCCTGCGCCTTCTTCCGGCACGGTGCGCGAGCGGCTCAAGCCGGGCGATGCGCTAAATCCAGGCACGATGGTCGGGCACATTGATTCAGGCGATCGCGCATCGAGCGAAATCCGCGTCGCGGTTCCCGGTACGCTCACGGCGTGGGCCGTGGCCGATAAATCCGCGATCGCCGCCGGTCAAACCCTTCTTTTCATTGCGCCGAGCAACGAGATTGTTTGGGAAGCTCTCCGCGCGCTCTATCTCATTGGCAAACCGGAAGACGCTGCAGCCATTGAGCCCTACCTTCGCGGCGGAGAGGATGTATCACCGCAAGTCCGCGAACAAGCGCGCCTTACGCTCGAGCGCGTTCGCAGCCGCAGTTCGTCCTGACGGTCGCTCGTTATCCTCTCGCGTGTCCTGTCCTTTCGGACAGGGGGTTTCACGCGCCTTCGCAGATTAGAATGTGAGGATGGAATGCCCGAAGTGTGGCCAGACGGTGCGCGATGTAGCAACGTTCTGCACTCGCTGCCACAACACTCTGCGCTTCAAATGCCCGGCGTGCTCGAACGAGCAGACGCACGGCGGCAAGTGCGACAAATGCGGTGTGGATTTTCTGAAGTATGCAACCGTCCTGATCACTAAAAGCCGGGCCGAGGTGGACGAGGAGCGTGACCGCCTCGACCGCCGCAGCAGCCTCCTAAAGAATCTCATTTGGATCCCCATCACCGGCGGAATATCGCTAATCCGTTATTTTCTGCACCCGAAAGAGCGCTGATCGAACCTGCAAGACACACCGATTTTTCGCGCGTCCCACGTAAGCGTGAAAATATCGTTTAAAAATTGAAGTGTTGAGAGCGGGCGTTCAGTACGGCATCTGCCCGTATGTCGCTTCGAATTCCGCCAGCGGGACCATGTCGATGGCATCCCAGGGGCAGCCTTCGAGAAATGCGCCATCGGGCCCTTTGCTGGTGCACAACTTGCATCCGATGCACAGCACGGGATCGACGCGGATATGTCCGAAGGGCGGGTGATCTTCGTCCTCCACCCAATACATGCACTCGGCCACCGGGCAATAATCCACGCAGGCAGGCGAACCGGAGCAGCCCGTGCACATATCGTTGATCACGGCGACGATGTGCGGTTTGCGCTTGCGCTTGGTCGTCGTGCCGGTCGATATCGGCTCCAGCTTTACGGCTTCGCCGTTCGCGTGCGCCACGACGTCAATGTCCATCACTGCCACGATTGGGCCTCCGAGAATCCGTGCCTACCGCCTTTTATCCCGTATTTCCTGCTTCATTTTGGAATGTCGAGTCCGTGATGTCAACCTCTTGTACCGCCGGCTCTTCGACTACGAGACCAAAGAAATTCAAATCTCGCATCTTCCATATCACCCGCCACTTTCCCTTTTCGATTTTCCATCTTCACGCCTGCGGCTTCGCCGGCCGCTCCATCGCCCGAATTATGGCCTGCGTGAATTCCGCCGTGGTCGCCTTGCCGCCGACGTCCGGTGTGAGCGTGCGCCCTTCGCGATACACGCTCGCCAGCGCAGCCTCGGCGCGCTTCGCAGCTTCCTCTTCGTCCATGTAGCGCAGCATCATAATCGCGCTCATCAGCAGCGCCGTCGGATTCGCGATTCCTTTGCCTGCGATGTCCGGGGCCGTGCCATGTACGGCCTCGAACAGCGCCATGCCTTCGCCCACATTCGCGCTCGGTACCACGCCCAGCCCGCCCACAAGCCCCGCGGCGAGATCGCTCATGATGTCGCCGTAAAGATTGGTGAGCAGAAGCATGTCGAATTGGTGCGGGTTCATTACCATTTGCATGCACGCGTTGTCGATGATCAGCTCGTGGTATTCGATCTCTT
>Ga0302324_100000587_pt1 | contig 93896 bp, 87 predicted proteins | sample Palsa_T0_1_FD_201949 | JGI IMG/M metagenome (GOLD analysis project Ga0302324, IMG submission 201949) | Peat permafrost microbial communities from Stordalen Mire near Abisko, Sweden - Palsa_T0_1 | ecosystem: Environmental > Terrestrial > Soil > Palsa > Peat permafrost | place: Sweden: Abisko... | reverse complement strand
TCACATGGTTTTTAATTAAGGCCAAATACCCGGGTGTTTCTCTAAATCATGGTTGGCGGGCTGGCCGCCGGCTTTTATTTTTCGTGGCCCGGGGTCCCCCTGCCGGCGATGCGTTCATGGGCTGTTTGTCCTCAGGGCGTTCTGTGCTTTGTTAAGAGATGTGGAAGGGATGGCCGCGCGCGCAGAGCCGGCCCGCTGTTATGTCGCAAAACCGAAGATCCTAAGTCGATGAGTTACGAAGAATCGGCGTTGTCGAACTATCGAAAGTTCGATTTCACGAACGGTCCATGGACACGGTCCGTCTATCGGCGGGGCACCGGTCCCGCGGTCATCGTGATCCATGAAATACCCGGCCTACATCCCCTGGTGATTCGCTTCGCCGATCGAATCGCGGACGCCGGTATGACGGTTTTTCTGCCAAGCTTGTTCGGCGAAGCGGGCCGGCCCGTCACGATGGGCTATGCGGTTCGCTCCATGGTTAGCGCGTTGTGCATCCGGCGCGAGTTCAATGCCTGGTCCACCGGCAGATCGAGTCCGTTTGTCGACTGGTTGCGGGCGCTGGCGCGCGAAGCCCATGGCGAATGCGGTGGCACGGGTGTGGGCGCGGTCGGCATGTGTTTCACCGGCGGCTTTGCGCTCGCGATGATGACAGAACCTGCCGTTGTGGCTCCAGTGTTGTCGCAGCCTTCCTTGCCGATCGCCGCCGGCTCCAAGAAACGCGCCGCCGGCATCGATGCATCGCCGCAGGAAATCGCCTGCGCCAGGCGGCGTTTTGCCGACGAAGATCTCTCGATGATCGGTCTGCGTTTCAAAAGCGATGTCGCGGTTCCGGATGCGCGCTTCGAAACCTATCGCCGCGAGTTCGGCGACAGGTTCGAAGCCATCGAATTGGAAGACGCCGATGCCCAGGCATGGGAGCGGCCGCCGCACTCGGTGTTAACGCTGCATTTGAGAGAGGATGGTCCCACCAAAGCGGCTGAGCAGCGCGTCATTGCTTTTTTTAAGGAACGGACCGGCGCATAGTGCCCCGCTTGCCGAGGGATTTGTTTGGCTTGCAATTGGCGGAGCAAGCTTCTATATAGCGCTTGCGACGGCGTTCCGTCAGATGAAGCGCACTGTTGTTAGCCTGACTCGCTTAGTGCGCGCCCGGACGAAACAGCCGAACTTCCCGACCTGATGCTTTTGTCGTTTGCGTCGCCCGAACATGTGTTCGGGCGCAACCCGATGCATTAGGAGAAATCATGGCTATCGGAACAGTAAAATTCTTCAATACGAGCAAGGGCTTTGGCTTTATCGCGCCGGAAGGCGGCGGCAAGGACGTTTTCGTTCACGCCAGCGCCGTTGAAATGGCGGGCATGCGTACGCTGGCGGAAGGCCAGCGCGTATCGTTCGACATTCAGCCCGATGCGCGCGGCTCGAAAGCCGTCAATCTGCACGCGGCCTAATTAGCAGTGTTGCGCCGGCGGCGGCGGGAGCAATTGCTTCCGCCGCGCCGGTTTTCTGAATGGCACGCAGATGAAATCCGACGATCATTTTGAATATCTGTCCGGGGAAACGGCGATGGATTTCGCCGCGGAGAAATCGCGCCCCGATCGGTCCTACCTGGTCGATCTCATAGGCGTGCTCCGGTCGCATCCGGCCGGTCTGAGGCGTTGGTCGGTGATGCGGGCCATTCGCAGCAAGAGAGAGAATTCGGGCCACGAAGTTTCGCAGAAATTCGAGGACGAAGTCGAACGCACGTTCCGCAAGATGTGCGCAGGCATGGACCCGATCAAGAATACCAAAGACTCCCAGAGTTCCGCCCTGTTCTACAAACCCCAGGACAGAGCCGGAGAAGTGTGGGCGGTCTTTCCGGACAAGGCAGAAGCCTGGCTCCGAACGGAACACGCCGAAAACGATTGACGCGTCCGCACGACAGACGCCGCTTCCTTGGCAACGGAGATTTGGGATGGCAGCAGACAGACCAATGTCCGAGCATGAAGGCGCTCTGTTCGACGTGGTGCGCATATTGGGAACCACGGTTCTCGAACTGGGCGCGGATGCAAAAATCCTGTCCGACCGGCTGAACGCCGCCCGAACCGCAGCCGAAGCGCAGGGCAACAGGCATGGCGCCGAGACCATCCGATTTCTGATCGGCGCGCTTTTCCCGACACCGGAGCCGACGCCACGACCGACCTTGCGTGTTATCTGAACGAGATGAACTTCAACGATACCGGAGGTCATCGGCGCGTCATGCAAGATATTTCCCGAGCTGAACTGCGAGCGGCCGTCGCACCGTTTGAGTCGCCGAGCCTGTGGCTCGGCCTCTACCAGATCGCAACCTCGATCGGCCTCTACATTGCGGTTCTCGTGCTGATGTACTGGTCTCTGCACATTTCCTATGCGCTCACGCTGCTGCTGGCGATCCCCGCCAGCGCGTTGCTCGTGCGGGTATTCATCGTCCAGCACGATTGCGGCCACGGCTCGTTTTCGGCATGGAAGCGGGGCAACGACATTCTGGGCGCCGTTTGCGGCTTGCTGACGCTGGCGCCCTATGCGCATTGGCGGCGGCAACACGCCAACCATCACGCGAACTGGAACAATCTGGACCGCCGCGAATCCGGCAGCGATATCTATTCCGCCTGTCTCACGGTGCTTGAGTATCAGGCACTGTCGCCTTGGCGGCGCTTTCTTTACCGGTTGCCGCGGCATCCGCTCATCGCGCATGTCATCTTTCCGCCGCTCGTTTTTCTCGCGCTCTACCGCACGCCGTTCGACACGCCGAAAGACTGGACGCGCGAGCGTCGCTCGGTCTGGACCACCAATCTGGCGATACTCGCCTGCATTTTTGCGCTCGGCCTCACGCTGGGCTTCCGCGCCGTGTTGATGGTGCAGCTCCCCATCGTGGTTCTCACCACGATCGTCGGCGTCTGGCTGTTCTCCGTGCAGCATCGTTTCGAGGACGCGCGCTGGCTGCGCAAGGGCGAATGGAATTTCGTCGACGCGGCGCTGGAAGGTTCGTCCTATCTCGTCCTGCCCCGCGTGCTCCATTGGGTCACGGGCAATATCGGTTTCCATCACATTCATCATCTGTCGCAGCGCGTTCCCAACTACCGCCTGGCGGCCTGTCATCGCAGCAGCGCACTGTTGTGCCCGGCGAAGCCATTGTCTCTGTGGCAGGCGCTGGATGCGGGCAATCTCACCCTGTGGGACGAAGGCTCGAGCAGGCTCGTCCGCTTTCGCGACGCGGCCGTTTAGTGGCCCGCCGCAGAGTCGCCCCCTCACTGTTGTAATTCCGGGTTTCGTACCTATTTGATACCTACGGCTTGGAGTCTGTCGATTGCGCTCCCGGCCGCGCTTCCTGCCAACCGCGTTCGCCGCTTTGCTCTGCCGCCGGCAGCAACCGGACACGGTCACCATAAGGGACCCGATGCAAATCACCATCTATCACAACCCCAATTGTGGTACGTCGCGCAACGCTTTGGCGGCCATTCGCGCTGCCGGCCATGAACCGCGCATCGTCGAATATCTGAAAAACCCGCTGACCCGCGACGAGCTCAAGGGTCTCATCACGCGCATGAACCTCACGGTACGTGCGTTGGTCCGGAAAAAGGAACCGCTGTTCCGTGAACTCGGCCTCGATGAAAGCGATGTCGACGAGGACGAATTGCTGGATGGCATGATTGCAAACCCCATCCTCATCAATCGCCCGATCGTGGTGACGGAAAACGCCGTGCGCCTGTGCCGGCCGAGCGAGATCGTCAAGGATATGCTCGCCTAGGAGGCGTGAAGGATATGACCGACAATACCGAATTCCTGCTGAGCCGTGTTTTCGCCGAAGGTTGGAACGCCGCGAACAAATTGTCCGCAAGCGAGTGCGACGATCTCGACCCGGAAAGGCTGGCCGCGCTCAATCCCTATGCGGCCGATCCCCAGAGAGCGTCATGGAGCAAGGGTTTCGCCAAGGCCCTGACATAGCGCCTCCAAGCGGCGCGCCGGCAGACATTCACGAGGCGTGATCGAGAACGATCAGCCATTCGTGGGGCTCGCTTCGGCGAGCGCCGCCTTGTCGGCCTCGGACAGGTCGAGATGTGCGGCGACGTCGAATTGTTTTTTTGCTTCCGCCTTGTTGCCGGACCAGAACAGCGCCTCGCCCCATTTCAGATGCAGCCGGCCCCAGTTGGGTGCATATCTGTTGGCCTCTTCGAATTTGGCGAGCCCGAGATCGGAGCGGTTCAGCCGCATCAACGCCTCGCCCCACATCTCCAGCGGGTCGGCAAAGTTCGGACTCTTCGTGTTGGCGATCCGGAATTGTGCGATCGCGCCGCCATAGTCGCCCCTCGCCATCAGCATCGCACCCCATTCGGTGTAAGCGAACGGCAGGGAAGGGGCTTGCGCTGCGGCACGGGCGAACCACCACGCGGATGCGTCCCATCTCTTTTCCGTCGCACGAATCCTGCCACGCGCGCGCAGGCAGAGATAGCAATCGTCCGGCGTCCGGTCGATCGTGGCGTGCGCGGCGGCGAATTCGCCGAGTTTCGCCTGGGCTACGGCCTGCCACGGCCAGATGAGAACGCGCAACATGGTCTTGAAGTCCAGGCGTTTCAAATCCGGCAGATTGCCGTTTGGGCCGGGGAGATTTTCGTCGGCAGCGAGATCGTTGCGCACCGCCTTCCAGTCGTCGAGCGCGATTGCCCGCGACAGGACCGGCAACGGCGCGAGGTCGACATCGGTCAGGACCGTCTCCATGCCGCGGATCGCATAGGCGTCGTTTTCCACGTCCCAACCGTCCGCCCGCAGCGACGCGGCGACATCGTGATTCTCGGCCAGCTCGTTCGCCATCTCGATGACAGCCGACGCATGCGCGTTGCCATAGTCCGGCAACGCTTCGATCTGCGCCACGTACCTGCCGACGCTGCCGTAGTCGCCCGTTTCATCGCCAAGCAGAATCTTCGTATTCGGAATCTGGATCGCGACGGCATAGGGCGCGAACTGGTCCGCCTGGGGGCCCTGGAACAATTCCAGCGCGCGACGATTGGCCCGAAGTGCGGCTTCGTCGTGACCGAGAGCGGCCTCGAATATAGCGAGATTGAAGAAGGCGGCTCCCAGTCCAGGCCCCAGGCGTGCCGCAACACGCTCCATCTCGGCCGCCGCCCGGTTATCGCCCCTGTTTCCCAGCATGATCCCCCAAAACATATAGGCCCATGGCTTTTCCGCGGGCGGACCGTTCAGCGCCAGCGAACGCGCCGCCTGCATCGCTTCCGCAGAACGGCCCTGATCGAACAGGAACGAGGCATAGCGATAGGGTTGGGTTTGCGCATAGACATGCTCGGCCGCGTTGGTCACGAGCACATCGAGATCGGCATCGGCGCCGGAAAATTTCTGTGCAGCCGCGCTGCCCACGCGCGCCGAAACGGTGAGCCCCCTGACGTTGCGATAGACTTCTCCCGTGATGGTGGTCTGGTGGCCGAGCCACGCGGCGAGATAGCGATAGAACTCGCCGACCGAGACGCCGGTGTCGGGAATCTGAACCTTGACGTCGTCGCCCCAATTGTTGCGGAACGTGTTCGCGGCGCGAATGGAATCGGTATTCGCCTGCATGCCGGAAAGGCGGTCCTGAAACTGGGTGGCGACGACCTGGCCCGTCAATCCGCGCGCGGCCAGATCCGGCGGCACGGAAAATGCTTCGATGACGAGGCCGTCGTCATGGGCCGCGTTCCACACGGTGGCTCCGATGAAAGTCGCGATGGCGAGTACGATGAGCGCCGCCGCGAGTTCGAAGCTCAGCTTCATCAGGTCGCTGACATGCCGCACGCGCAGCGACCAATGTCGCAAGTCCAGTTCAAGCGCGAGTTCCTTGGCCTGCAAGCCGACGAGACGCACCTGTTCGTCGCTCAGCCGGCCTTGCTTTGCGAGGAACGCATCTGCTTCCTCGCGGCTCGCGCTTCCCAGCGCCATCGCCGCAGCGGCCGGACCTGCATCCGCGCCGGCGGCGCCCGACCCGTGAGCTTCCGCTTCCTCAACCATCCGCCCCTCGATTCGCCGGCCGGCCCACGCCGCGTGGCCCGATCGCGATGTTAGTTTGGTTTCGACATTGGCGATACGTTCTCACGACGTGTGGTCGAGAACGATCACCCATTGGCCGTCGATCTTACGGAAGACGAGCGTGAAAATCCCGTGCGGCAGGTCTCCGGCGCGCGCGAGACGCCAGTTTCCCATCACGAGCGCGGCGTCCGGCGCCAGCATGTCGATATGCAGATCCGAAAAGGCGAGCTGGCCCATTTTTTCGCGGGTTGCGTAGCGCGCGTGGTAGCGCGCCAGCGTCGCCGCCCAGCCGTAAACGATCCTGTCGCCGGAGACGAAACGCACGCCGGGGTTGTTCCAGTAGCCGGACATGAAGGCGTCGATATCGCCCCGGTTCCAGGCCGCTTCCTGGCGCAGCAGCACGTTTTCGACAGCTTTCGCTTCGCTGGTGGAATCGGACCGGGGCGCGCAGGCACAGAGCGCAAGAAGCAGTACGACAGCGGTCGGGCGCATCATCTTACCAGTGTCAAAGCTCGATCGGCGTGAAGGACGCGAACAGATCCTTCGTCTCCGCCAGTTCCTGCAGCGGAACATAGTCGCAGACCTCCGCATAGCGGGCCCACAGCTCATGCACCTTGGGATGCTTGTGCGCCACATCGAGGGCGCCGTCCCGCCATTCGAACACTTCTACAATGGTGCCGTCTTTGGCGCGCATCGCCTGGGCAGGCCGGTCCGTCGCCAGGTCGAGATCGCGCAGGATGGGAACATGCTCGCGGGTGAGGCTTTCCAGATCGCCTTCGCGGCCGGGTTTCGGCCGACAGGCGACGATGACCATGGTGCCCATTTCGTTTGTCTCTCTCAATGCTTGCCGTGTTGAATGAGGGGTTGTCCTATTGCGATTTTTCGACAGCAACTAGCACGTCTCGCATGATGCCGCCGTCGCCAGATAGTTTGCGATGTGCACAGCGCACCATTTCTCCTTCCCCGAACTGCACTTCTTCATCTTCGCCTCGGCAATCCAAAATCAAATAGACATCGTCTCGTATATGCTGGGCCTCGCATGGTGCCCAAACGTCAACGGCTTCGCGTGGCAGGAACACCTGGATTGTGACGATCTTTGTCATTGATCGTGATCCGGTCACAGCGAGGGCGGCTCTGGCAGAGCGTGCACGCATTCAACAGCCGCGGCCCGCGTGATCAATACCCTTTTTTGGGCTTGCATCGCTTGATCAAACGTGCTACCAATTTGGTTATAACGCGTTCCTGCGCCCGGCCTCCCGTTCGCGGATATCGGACGGTCCGCGCGGGTCAATCCAAACCACAGCAAGACGGCATCCACAGCGATTTCGGCTGCGGATAAACGCATTCAAAGGCGCGTTTCCGGTGCCAAAACTCCCTGTTCGGAGAGAAACAATTCCCTGTTCGGGGCGGAAAAACTCCCTGTTCCGGCGATAACAGCTCCCTGATAACTCCCTGTTATTTTTCGCAACGAATTTGAAATACGGTACATAATACATTGAAAATATTGACAATTATCACAGTTGAGAAAATGTGTGACCGCAGGAAAAAAATCGCTCAGTTCGCCACGCGCACCATCAGCTTGCCGCGGTTCTGGCCCGCGAACATCCGCACCAGCGCCGCGGGCATGTGTTCGAATCCGTCGACGATATCGACCGGCGCCTTGAGCTTGCCCTGCGCCACCCAGGCGGCCAGGGCGGCCTCGGCCTGGCGGCGGCGATCATAGAAATCCATCACCACGAAGCCCTCCATGCGGATGCGCTTAGTGACGAGGAAGCCCGGCACGCCCATAGGGCCTGGGACCGGAGCGGTTGCATTGTATTGGGAGACATTGCCGCAGCAGACGATGCGCCCGCCGAGATTCATGCGCGCCAGCGCGGCCGCCAAAACGTCACCGCCGGTATTGTCGAAATAGACGTCGACGCCCTCGGGACAGACGGATTTGAGCGCGCGCGTGACGTCGCCCGCCTTGTAATCCAATGCGGCGTCGAAGCCGAGTTCCTGCGTGAGCCATTCGCCTTTCGCGGCGCTGCTGGTCGTGCCGACGACGCGGCAGCCCATGATCTTCGCGATCTGTCCCGCGATGGAGCCGACGGCGCCGGCCGCCGCCGAGACGAGCACGGTTTCGCCGGGACGCGGGCGGCCCACATCGATGAGGCCGAAATAGGCGGTGAGACCGGTGATGCCGAGCACGCCCAGTATGTGTTCCGGCGCGTGGCGTCTGTCGTGTTTGGTGAGATTGCGCGCGGGCAGGGCCGCATATTCCTGCCAGCCGAATTCGCCGCTCACGCGATCGCCGGGCGCAAACTGCGGCGAGTGGGACTCGACGACTTCGCCAATGCCCCAGCCCGCCATCACTTGGCCGGGCTCGAGCATGGAACGGTAGGTGCGTCCTGCCATCCAGGCGCGGCTCGCGGGATCGATGGAGAGCAGGGTGCTGCGGACCAGCACGTCGCCGGGCGCGAGCGTGGGCATTGCGGAGTCCTGCAACGCGAAATGTTCGGCCGTGACGTCGCCGTCCGGCCGGCGCGCATAAATCCATTGGCGGTTCGTCATGGGCGTTTCTCCTTATTGTTGCTTGTGCGGCTCGCGATACATCCAGGGCAGCATGAGGCCGATGGGCACGATCCAGAGCGTGCCGGCGATGGCATAGTAGAGAAGCGCCGCCAGCCAATTGGCATGCGGCAGCACATGCACGCCCACGCCCATGGCGAACAGCGCGTAGACGGGCAACCATATGAGCATGACGATGGCGCCGATGAATTTCTTGAGGCGGGGACTCACATGGATATCCGTTGTGCGGTCGGCCGAAAGGGAACTTCGCCATATTAGAGCCGAATTCGCCGCGCACAAAAACGGCAACAAACCGTCGTCAGCCTGTCCTGGGCGCGCGTTGGTGTTCCAGGCCGAACTTTCGCGGGGCCAAAAGCTCGGAGGAACACCATGTCATCGCTCGCGTCTCATGTTCGTGCATCGTCTCAGCCGCCGCGGCGATTGGCGTCGCTTGTTGTCGTCGGCGCGCTCCATCTCGGCATCATCTACGCGCTGCTGCTGGGATTGGCGCCCAACATCGTATCTTCGGTTCCGCCGCCGCTTGATATCCGGCTGTTTCATACGGCGGTGAAGCCGCCCCCGCCGCCCACACCGATTGCGGTCACGGTCCGGTCGCCGGCGGTTGTCGAGGTTCCGACGCCGGCGATCCAGATCGCGCCCGAACCGAATCACGCATCGGTCGTGGCGCAGGGACCACTCGTGGCATCCTTGCCGCATGACGTTGCGGCGCTGCCGGCCTCGGTCTTCGTGCCCGCGCAGGCGATCGCGGCCTCCCATACGATACCACAATATCCCGCGCTGGCGGTGCGGCTCGGTCAGGAAGGTGATGTGCGCCTGGCGCTTACCATCGCGGAGACGGGCGACGTGGTCGAGGCGCGCGTTGTGGCGTCGAGCGGCCATGCATTGCTCGATGCGGCCGCCATTTCCTGGGTGGAGTCGCATTGGCGTTACGAACCGGCGAAGCGTGACGGCAAGCCGGTCGGAGCGGTGACGGAAGCCGTCGTAACGTTCCGTCTCGCAACGCGTTAGAGACGGCATCTGGTCGCGGGCCGCGGCGTGGACCTTTGCCGCGGTGGCGACTAAGACGGCGTTCTCCATGGTTGCCGCCGTTGCTCATGTCGCGCCGTTTGCGCCCAACCGCCGGGCGGTGGGTTGGTGGCTGGTCGCGCTCGCGCTGCTGGTCGCGGCGATGGTGGTGGTGGGCGGCCTCACGCGCCTCACGGGCTCGGGCCTCTCGATCACCGAATGGCATCCGGTGACAGGCGCCATTCCGCCGCTCAGCGCCGAAGCATGGAGTGCGGAATTCGCGAAATATCGGCACATCCCGCAATATCTGTACGAGCACCGCGGCATGAGCGTGGCCGAGTTCAAGACGATCTATTGGTGGGAATGGACGCATCGTTTGCTGGGCCGCTTCATCGGTTTCGCGTTCCTGCTGCCGTTTCTCTATTTCGCATTTACGCGCAGCATCGCGCGCAGCGAGTGGCCGCGCATGGTGCTGTTGTTCGCGCTGGGCGGGCTGCAGGGCTTCGTCGGCTGGTGGATGGTGGAAAGCGGCCTGGAGACGCGCGTGTCGGTGAGCCAGTACCGGCTCGCGATTCATCTGGGCGTCGCGATCCTGCTGTTCGGTGCGCTCTTGTGGACGGCGTTCGAATATTTGTGGGGCACCTCGAGAACACTTCGCGTGTCCACCTCCCCCTTGCGGGGAGGTCGAAATGCGCAGCATTTCGGGTGGGGGGCAGCGCCCGGCCCCCACCCGGATCGCCTCGCTGAAGAACGCTCGGCTCTCCGACCTCCCCGCAAGGGGGAGGTGGAAAAGTCGTGTCCGGTGTTTCAGCGGGTGGGGGGCTGGCTGTTCCTCGCGCTCGTCTACGTCCAGATGCTGCTGGGCGCGCTGGTGGCGGGGCTCCATGCGGGACTGGTCTACAACACATGGCCGTCGATGGATGGGCGCGTCCTGCCGGAACATGCGTTTTTTGCGCAGCCGGCGTGGCGGAACTTTTTCGAGAATGCTGGCCTCGTGCAATTCGACCATCGCATCGGCGCCTATCTGATCGCACTCGGCGCCGGCGCATTGTGGCTCGCGACCCGTAGTAGTGGGCAGGCGAAGAGCAGCGCCAATCTGCTGGTCGCCATTGTCGGCGTGCAGATCGCGCTCGGGATCGCCACGCTCGTCAACCAGGCGCCGCTGGTGCTGGCGGCGCTGCATCAAATCACGGCGGTCGCGCTGTTCGCGGCCGCGCTCTGGTATGCGTTCGAACTATCGCGTACGCCCTACGCCGCTGAGAGCGCCTGATCGAGATCGGCGATCACGTCCTCGACGTTTTCGATGCCGATGGAGAGCCGCACCACATCGGCGCCCGCGCCGGCGGCTTTCTTCTGTTCGTCGTCCAGCTGGCGATGTGTGGTCGAAGCGGGATGGATGATGAGGCTCTTCGTGTCGCCGACATTGGCGAGATGGCTGATGAGGCGCACATTGTTGACGAGAGCCACGCCCGCTTCGTAGCCGCCGGCAACGCCGAAGGTGAACACGGCGCCCGCACCCCTGGGCGAATAGGTGCGCTGGAGATTGTGCGAAGGATCGTCTTCGAGCCCCGCATAATTCACCCAGGTCACTTTGGGATGCGTCTTGAGCCAGCGCGCGACGGCCAGCGCATTGTCGCAATGGCGCTGCATGCGCAGCGGCAGCGTTTCGATGCCGGTCAGCACGAGGAAGGCATTCATGGGCGAAAGCGCGGGTCCCAGATCGCGCAGGCCCAGCACGCGGCAGGCAATGGCGAATGCCATGTCGCCGAACGTCTCCCAGAGCCGGATGCCGTGATAGGACGGGCAGGGCTCGGAGAGAGTAGGAAATTTGCCCGTCTTGCCCCAGTCGAACTTGCCGCCATCGACGATGAGGCCGGCGATCGAATTGCCGTGACCGCCGAGGAATTTCGTCGCCGAATGCACGACGATATCGGCGCCCCATTCGATGGGACGGATGAGATAGGGCGAGGCGAGCGTGTTGTCGACGACAAGCGGTATCTCCGCCGCTTTGGCGACGCCAGCAATGGCTTCGATGTCGGTGACGATGCCGCCCGGATTGGCGATGCTTTCGATGAAGATCGCCTTGGTCTTCGGCGTGATGGCGGCGCGAAACGATTCAGGGTCGCGCGTGTCGGCCCAGTTCACATGCCAGTCGAATTTGGCGAAGCCCTGGCTGAACTGGTTGATCGAGCCGCCATAGAGCTGGCGCGCGGCGACGATGTTGGCGCCGGGCTCCATCAGCGTGTGCATGACGAGAAGCTGGGCGGCGTGGCCGGAGCCCACGGCCAATCCGGCACGGCCGCCTTCGAGCGCCGCGATGCGTTCTTCGAGCACGGCGTTGGTCGGATTCATGATCCGCGAATAGATGTTGCCGAACACCTGCAGATTGAACAAAGCCGCGGCGTGGTCCGCGTTTTCGAACACATAGGAGGTCGTCTGGTAGATCGGCGTGGCGCGCGCGCCGGTGGCGGGATCGGGCTGGGCGCCCGCATGCACGCTCAACGTATTGAAACCGTATTCGCTCATCGTTTCGCTCCCGAGTGAACGGCGAATGATACTCGACCCGCGTTATAGAGATTATTCAGACGCGCTTCAACGCGCCGCCCTTGCTGAACAGCAGGGGTTTGCGGTTGTCGATCACCTTGCGGTTGACGCCCATCCAGCCGATCTCGCCGGAGTGCCGGCCATATTCGATCTTGGGGCAGCGATCCATGATGACGGTGAGCCCGGCCGCGCGCGCCTTCGCGGCGGCTTCCTCGTTGATGACGCCGAGCTGCATCCAGATCGTCTTGAGCGTGAGCCGCTCTTTCTCGGCCAGCGCTTCGTCGACGATCCCAGCGGCGGCATCGGAGGCGCGGAAGATATCCACCATGTCGATGGGGGCGGGCACGTCTTTCAGCGCGGCATAGACGGTCTGGCCCAAGATCTGTTTGCCCGCGAGTCCCGGATTGACGGGGCGCACAAGGAAGCCTTTGTCGAGCAGATATTTCATCGCGAAATAGCTGGGCCGCATGTCGTTGCCGCTCGCGCCCACCATGGCGATGGTCTTGGTCGAGCGCAGAATGCTCTTGATGAGTTCGTCGGAATATTGCGGCATGGGGCTCTTTATTCGGGCCAGACGGGCGGGCGTTTTTCGACGAACGCGCCGATGCCTTCTTCGGCTTCCGCGGCGAGCATGTTCTGCGTCATTACTTCGCTCGCATAGTCATAGGCTCGGGCCAGGTCCATTTCGAGCTGGCGGTAAAACGCTTCCTTGCCGATCTTGACGGTCTTCGCCGGTTTGGCGGCGATGCGCTGCGCGAGTTTCCTTGTTTCCCCGGCGAGCGCGTCGGGTTCGACGACCCGATTGACGAGGCCGATGCGCCGGGCTTCTTCGGCCGGGATCATCTCGCCGGTCAGCAGCATCTCCATCGCATGTTTGCGCGCAACGTTGCGGGAGAGCGCGACCATGGGCGTCGAGCAGAACAGGCCGATATCGACGCCCGGCGTGGCGAAGCGGGCAGCGCCGGAGGCGACGGCCAGATCGCAGCTCGCGACCAGCTGGCAACCCGCCGCCGTCGCAATGCCCTGCACCTCGGCGATGACGGGCTTGGGATGGCGCACGATGCTCTGCATCAGTTTCGAGCATTGCGCGAACAGGCCGGCGAAAGCTGCGTGGCCTTTGTCGTCGTCGTAGCGGTGCCGCGTCATCTCCTTGAGATCGTGCCCTGAGGAGAAAGCGGGGCCATTCGCCGCCAGGACAATGACACGCAACTGGCGATCCTGCGCGGCCGTGTCGAGGGAATCCTGCAGCGCCGCCATCAGGCCCGCACTGAGCGCGTTGCGGGCGGAAGCCCGGTTCATCACCAGGCGCAAAACCGCGCCTTCACGCTGGGTAAGTACGAGCGGTTCGGTGTGCTGCGCGTTCATGACGGGTAATGTAAGCCGTTCGCGGCGGGTTGCCAGCCCAAAGCAAAGATACGGTATTATAATACCGTACACAGAAAACCCAAGAAAAATATGGCTTTTCGCTTGACCGTCGCCGCCCGAGCCTCTATATCGCGCGGCCGAACAAATTTCCGTCTGGAGCGTGCGCATGAAAACCTACTCGGCCAAAGCGTCCGAGATCGAGAAGAAGTGGATCCTGATCGACGCCGAAGGGCTGGTCGTCGGACGCCTCGCTTCCCTGATCGCGTTGCGCCTGCGCGGCAAGCACAAGCCGGGCTTCACGCCCCATATGGATTGCGGCGACAATGTGATCGTCGTCAACGCCGCGAAGGTTCTTCTGACCGGCGACAAGCTCAAGAAGAAAATCTATTACCACCACACCGGCTATATCGGTGGCATTAAAGAGCGTACGGCGGGCGCGATCATATCGGGCAAGTTTCCCGAACGCATCGTCGAGAAAGCGGTGGAGCGCATGTTGCCGCGCGGGCCGCTCGGCCGCCGCCAGTTCGGCAATCTGCGCGTCTATCCGGGCGCGGAGCATCCGCATGAGGCGCAGCAGCCCGAAACGGTCGATATCGGCGCGCTCAATCCCAAGAACACGAATTACCGCACAGCGAAGGCAGGCTGACCATGGCTGAAGAGACAAGAGGCTTTGGCGATCTCAAGACGACGCTGATCAAGGCGAAGGCCCCCGAGACCAAAACGGAAGCGGGCGAGCCGGCGAAGAACAACCGCGATTCCAAGGGCCGTTCCTACGCGACCGGCAAGCGCAAGAACGCCGTCGCGCGCGTCTGGATCAAGCCGGGTCATGGCCGCATCACGGTCAACGGCAAGGAAGAGAAAATCTATTTCGCGCGGCCGGTGCTGCGCATGATCCTGCGTCAGCCGCTCATCGCGGCCAGTCGCGACGGCCAGTTCGATGTTATCTGCACGGTAAAGGGCGGCGGTCTTTCGGGACAGGCGGGCGCGGTGCGCCACGGTATTTCCAAAGCGCTCGTCGCCTACGAGACGACGCTGCGTCCCGTGCTGAAGCAGGGCGGATTCCTCACGCGCGACTCGCGCGTGGTCGAGCGCAAGAAGTACGGCCACCCGAAGGCGCGCCGCAGCTTCCAATTCTCGAAGCGCTAATACGGCATTTGCGGGCGGTTCCTGCAAACAGCGGCCTGGCGAAAACTGTGCCGCTGTTTTGCTGTTTGCTACGAACTGCCACAAGGCACGCGATACGCAATGGGCATAGCGGGTCTAAGGCTTTTTGAGCACAAACACCGCTCCGTATCTGAAAATACCTCCGTAAAGGGTTGTACCATACAGAGCGTTCTTCTTATCGATGAGGCCGGCGTAGGGGTTCTGTCCATCCGGGCTGCCTTGGAAGGAATACATAACGCTCTCGACGCCGGTGCTTGGGTCTATAGAGAACACGGTACCGTCGCCGTTCGCGCCGCCGTTATATGTTGTGCCGTATAGCGCACCCTTCACATCGATTAGATTGGCGTATGGATTCTGGCCATCCGCGCCGCTGCCAAACGAATGGAGTACTGTCTCCGCGCCAGTGCTTGGATCTATGGAAAATACGACCCCGTCGTTGGGCGTGCCGCCGCCATACGTCGTGCCGAACAAGGTACCCTTCACGTTGATCAGGCTTGCGAACGGGCGCGCGCCATCCGTTCCGCCCGTGAACGAATGAAGCAACGTTTCTTCGTCATTTTTTAGGTTTATCGAGAATACCGATCCGTATCCGATCGCGCCGCCGGCCTGCGTCGTACCATACAGCGCGCCATCTACGTGGATCAAAGTAGCCTCCGGCCATGCTCCGTCCTCAGTGCCGTGAAAGGAGTAAAGCACTTTCTCTGCTCCGGTATTTGGGTCAAGGGAAAAGACTGTGCCCCAGCCAAAGTTTCCGCCCTGCTCTGTTGTTCCGTACAATGTGCCGTTCACGTCGATCAGGCCGCTCGTTGGATATTGGCCGTCAGGGCAACTCTCAGCCTGAGTACAGAAGAAGTATGCAACTTTCTCTACGCCAGTATTCGGATCGAATGCGAACACTGTGCCTCGGTCCTGGGGCCCGCCATGCTCGGTTGTGCCGTACAAGATTCCCTTGACAGCTAGGACGCCGTGAAAGGGATATCGGCCGTCCGTGGTACCGCCGATGAAGGAATGAAGCACCGTCTCTGCGCCCGTGCTCTGGTTTACGGAGAACAACGTCCCCATGCCGTCTGTACCGCCGCTATACGTTGTGCCGTACAGCGCGCCGTCGACATCCTTCACATTGGAGTACGGGCTCCGGCCGTCCGTGCCATTGCCGAGGGAGTAGAGTACCTGTTCTTGGATTTTGGGGGCTTCTCGAGAAAAAACAGGCTGAACGAACATGCAACCAATCATTCCTGCAAGCAGGGCGACGGAACCTGCCTTCATTTTTGATCCCTTTTCGCTGACGAGTAAGAGATCGTGGAATATGAGCAGTGATCCTTAATCATGTGTAAGCGCGCGTGTGTTCGATCAAGAGTCAGTGCTTCGCGGGCGCCCTTGTAATCCCACACACACGCTGTTTCACCAATCATACACCAAAATAGTCAGCGATAAGGAATTGATCAAAAATCAAGTACTTGCAGACAATCCAGTTCTCGAAGCGCTGATCGCGTTTCTCTACGCTGCTGCGGCCGGCGCGGCAGGCGGCCCGTTCGCGGGTTCCGTGCCATACTGGTTCGGCCCCGTCGTGCCCGGCTGTGCATAGAAATAGATCAGCAGAATTGCAGCCGCGACAGTCGCGAGCCAGCATATCATTGCCAGCGGCCACAGGAATATGAACAGGAAGACGGTGGCCAGCACCGTCGGCACGATCGGCAGCAGGAGGAACATCGCCGTTCTGTTCGTATCGTGAAGCCGGCGCGCGCCCATGCCCAGATTCGGCAAAAACAAAGCCAGGCTCGCAAGCTCGCTCAATAGCCGCGTACCGAGGATGCGGCTGACGATTCCGACGACCACCATGATCACCACGACGGCGATGACATAGTACCAGAATTCCCGGCGGCCGGTGCGGCCGTTGAAATCGAAATAATGTTCCGTGACGGTACGGCGAAAAACGTCAATGACGGCTTGTGGATCCATGTCGTTCCCCCTCGATCATGCGGCGGCCAATCCGCTTTGAGGGCTGGCGCATGATCGGCCACCGGCGGATGCCCGCGCGTTTCGCCAGACTCAAAGAGCGGGAATCGCGAGCGAAAATGAGCTAAAGGTCGGTTTCGAGTCGTGTCAACTTGTCTCTGGTAGCGTAAGGGCAGTCTATGAGTGCAAAAGTCTTCATCGACGGTGCGGCGGGAACGACCGGGTTGGAAATCCGCGAACGTCTGGCTGGCCGCGCCGATCTCGCGCTCATTCAACTTTCCGGCAATGATCGCAAGGACTTGAGGGCGCGTACGAAAGCACTCAACGAGGCCGATGCGGTCATTCTCTGCCTGCCGGACGCGGCGGCGCGCGAGGCGGTCGGCCTCATCGAAAACCCGTCCGTCCGGGTCATCGACGCCTCGACGGCGCATAGAACGGCTCCGGGCTGGGTCTACGGATTTCCCGAACTGGCGCCCGACCAGCGGACCAGAATTGCCGCGGCCACGCGCGTCAGCAACCCCGGCTGCTATCCGACAGGCTTCCTGGCACTCGCGCGCCCGCTGGTCGCGGCCGGGATCGTTCCGGCCGGTTTTCCGCTCACCGTCAATGCCGTCTCGGGCTATTCCGGTGGCGGCAGGGCGATGATCGAGGAGTTCGAGGACAAGTCGTCGCCTTCCTATGTGGAGACTGTCGTGCGCGGTTATGGGCTCACGCTGGCGCACAAGCATGTTCCCGAAATGCAGCTGCATGCGGGGCTCGCGCATCCGCCCGTGTTCGCACCCTTCGTCGGACGTTTTTATCGCGGCATGATCGTCGAGGTGCCGCTGCAGCTTTGGGCGCTGCCAGGAAAACACAAAGCGGACGCGCTGCACGCGGCTTTGCACAACGCCTATCAGGGCGAGCCGCTCATCGAAGTCGCGACGCTTGCAGAGGCGCGCACATTGAAGACGCTCGATGCCGAATTGCTGAAGAACAGGAACGGCATGAAGCTCTTCGTGTTCGCCAATGAGGGGACTGAGCAGGTGCGTCTGGTCGCTGTGCTCGATAATCTCGGCAAAGGCGCGTCAGGCGCTGCGGTGCAGAACCTCAATCTCATGCTCGGCCTTCCGGAGACGACAAGCCTTGTCTGAGATGTACTGTCCACCAGCTTTTGCGTCCGATGATATCGCCGAGCTGCACGGCGTCATGCGCGAACGTGCGTTCGCAACACTCGCTGCGGTCACAAAAGACGAAGTGCGTTTCGCCTATGCGCCCGTGATCGTCGATCCGCTGGCGGGAGAGCGTGGCGGCGTGCGTTTTCACCTCGCGCGCGGCAACCCGCTGGCCGAACTCGATGGCGTGCGGGTTCGTTTGTCGTTTCTCGGACCCGATGCCTATGTGTCGCCCGACTGGTACGCGCATGAAGGATTCGTGCCGACCTGGAACTACATCGCGGTCGAAGGCGAGGGCGTCGCGCGCCAGCTGAGCGAAGAAGAGCTACGCGTGTTGCTCGCGGACCTCTCGCGCGAACAGGAAGAGAAACTGCGGCCGAAAACGCCCTGGACACCCGACAAAATTTCAGCGGCGCGAACCGCAGCATTGCTCGCCGCGATTCGCGGCTTCGCAGTCGTGTTCGAAACGCTGGAGGGCAAGTTCAAACTGTCCCAGGACAAAAAACCGGAAGACGCGACCGGCGCGATTGCCGGTCTCGAGGCCCGTGGCGATGCCGCGAGTCGTGCGATCGTAGCGGCGATGCGAAAGCGGTTGGGTTTCAGATAAGAGGTCCGGCGCTCGCGCCTCTCACCTTGAAACGGTCCAATCCAGAACTTAACTCAGCCGCTACGGCAGCTTGCCGCATATCAAGATGTTCCGTGTCCAGAACAACTCACGCAATACGCATGATAATTGACAGATCGGAACCAGCGCGTTTCGGGCGCGCGAACAAAATCGTTCGATACTGCGCGGCGCTGTGCATTTTTTTGCTTGCGGCCCCGTTCGCACATGCGAAGGAAGTGCAGGATTGCCACATCGGTACCTACCGGTTGGCGGATGGCGGGATCGTCGATGTCGCTCCTTCCGACGGCGCTACGCTGCGTTGGCGCCGTTTCGACGGCACGACCGGTGCGTTGACGAAGAAGGCAGACGGGCGGTGGACCAGCACGTATGGCTGGACCGGGCGACCCGACGGCAAGACGGTCCGCTTTTCCAATTGCCCGGCGGCGCAGATCGATTTCGGCGGCATGAAGGGCAGCCGCATCGCCTTTGACACGACGGATACGACGTTCACGAGCCATGGCACGACTCTCGTGGGACGGCTTGTCATGCCGAAAGGAAAGGCCGTCGTGCCTATCGTCGTTCTCTTGCACGGATCCGAGCACGATTCGGCGCTCACATATTATGCCCTGCAGCGGATGCTGCCTGCCGAGGGTGTCGGCGCGTTTGTCTTCGACAAGCGCGGCACTGGCACATCGGGCGGCGCTTACAGCCAGGATTTCAGTCTCCTCGCCGACGATGATGTGGCGGCCATGCGCGAGGCCCGTCGTCTGGCCGGCGCGCGCACGGGCCGGATCGGCTATCAGGGCGGGAGCGAGGGCGGATGGGTGGCTCCCATTGCCGCCAACCGCGCGCATGTCGACTTCGTCATCGTCTGTTTCGGGCTGGCCGTGACCGTGCTGCAGGAAGATCAGGAAGAAGTGACGATCGAGATGCGCGAAAAAGGTCATTCGCCGGCCGAAATTGCCGCTGCTTTGCAGGTGGCGCGCGCCGCAGAAACGGTCTTCGCCAGTGGCGGCGCAAAAGGCTTTGCGGAATTCGACGCCCTGCGCGCGAAATATCGCGCCGCACCGTGGTACAAGGACCTGCACGGCGATTTCACCTACTTCTTGTTGCCATACACCGAAGCACAGTTGCTTGCGATGGCACCAAAGTACCGCTGGGGCACGCCTTTCCGTTATGAGCCCATGCCGACACTGCGCGCCGATACGACACCGCAATTGTGGATCCTCGGGACCGAGGACTATGAGGCGCCAACCGCAGAGACGAGTCGGCGCATCAAATCGCTGATCGGCGATGGACGGCCTTTCACGCTTGCGCTCTATCCCGGCGCCGAACACGGCATGACATTGTTCGAAACGCTGCCGAGCGGCGAGCGCCAGGATACGCGTTTCGCGCCCGGTTATTTCGCCATGATCCGCGACTTCGCGCGCGACGGGCAGTTGCACGGCGCCTATGGCGACGCAAAGCTGACGAAGCAGCCTGGCCCTACTGCGCCTTGATTTTCACATAGGCGCCAGGTGCGTCTTCCAGCGCTTTGAGCTTGCCGTCGCCGGGCACGCGCGCGGGCACTTTCGCGCCGGAACGCTTTGACAGCCATGCGTCCCAATCCGGCCACCAGGAACCCTTGTGTTCCACGGCGCCCGCCTGCCATTCCTCGACCGTGGGCGGTAAAGCGTCGTTGGTCCAGTATTGATATTTTTGCGCGGCCGGCGGATTGACGACGCCCGCAATGTGGCCCGATCCCGCGATGATGAAGCGGATGGGCCCTTTGAACAATTGCGTGGTCTTGTAGACCGAGCGGAAGGGCGCGATGTGGTCTTCTTTCGCCGATTGCAGATAGGTCGGCACTTTCACTTTGGATAGATCGAGTGTTTCGCCCGCCAGTTTGAGCTCGCCCTTGGCAAGCGCGTTGTTTTTGTAGAATTGCCGCAGATAGAACAGATGCGTCGCCTCGGGCATGCGCGTCGTGTCGGAATTCCAGTAGAGCAGGTCGAACGGCATCGGGTCGCGCCCAAGGAGGTAGTTGTTCACGACGAACGACCAGATGAGATCGTTGGCGCGCAGCATGTTGAAGGTCGTCGCCATCTTGCTGCCTTCCAGCACGCCGCCCGAGGCGGTCATCTGCTGTTCCAGCCCTTCGAGCTGGACGTCGTCGATGAAAACCTGGAGATCGCCGGCATCGCTGAAATCGGTCTGCGCGGCGAAGAATGTCGCGGAGTTGACGCGATTGTCGCCCTTCGCTGCCATATAGGCGAGCGTGGCGGACAGCAGCGTGCCGCCGATGCAATAGCCGATCACATTGGGATCGCGGATACCGGTGGCGTCCGCCACTGCATCGAGCGCAGCAAAGATGCCCTCGCGCATATAGTCTTCGAAGGTCTTTTTGGCGAGTGTCTGATCGGGGTTGACCCATGACACCACGAACACCGTATAGCCCTGCGCCGTCGCCCAGCGGATGAAGGAGTTTTCGGGTCTGAGATCGAGAATATAGAATTTGTTGATCCAGGGCGGGAAAATGAGCAGCGGACGCTCATAGACTTCGTCCGTCGTGGGTGCGTATTGCAGGAGTTCGATCAGCGCGTTGCGGAAGACGACCTTGCCCGGCGCGGTGGCGATGTTCTCCCCGACCCTGAAGCTGTCGGACGACTGGCGGATCGAAAGCTGACCGTGACCGCGGTCGAGGTCTTCGAGCAGATTGTTCAGCCCACGGACGAGATTCTCGCCGTTGGATTTGAGCGTCGCGCGCAACACCTCGGGATTGGTGAGCACGAAATTGGTGGGCGCGAACGCATCGGCGAATTGCCTGGTGTAGAATTCGATGCGCTGGCGCGATTTGGGATCGAGGCCCTCGACCCGCGCCACTGTGCCTTGCAGCCAGTTCGCGGTGAGCAGGTAGGATTGCTTGATGAAGTCGAAGATCTGGTTTTCCTGCCAGTCCTTGTCCTTGAACCGTTTGTCGCCTGCGGCCGGCTGGACCAGCGGCGGCTCGGCTTCGCCGCCCAGCATGCGCCGCGCGGTGCGTTCCCACAGGCCCATATATTCATTCCAGAGTTGGAACTGCGCCTGCATGATGGCGGCCGGATCGGCGACCATGCCGCGCAACAATTCACTGAATGTCCCGCCAAGATTGAGCGGGTCAGCCGGCCCGCTGCCGAACTTCGCCGTCTGGTTCTTCAGGAAATCGGCCAGCAGGCGCTGCGACTGAATGCCGACATGGACCATGTTGCGGGCAAACTCACCCGGATCGGCAATCTTGTAGCCGCCGGTGTCCGGGCGCGCGTCAGACTTCGCCTTGGCGCTGCCTTCTGCGGGATCTGCTTTCTTGCCGCCTTTCGGGCCGCGATCTGTCGCGTCGTTCATGTTTGTTCCTCGCCTGAGGGTCCGTTGATACTCCCCGCGGCTTGGCAGCCGCAAGGCACGGAACCGGCCAAAGGGATCGCAATGTCCCGGGATTTGGCGCCGGATTCGCTTGGAACGCGGGAGCCGCCCTAGTATATGCACACCGGCATCGACGGTGGATTCTGGGGTTCGCGCCGGATGCTTTCGGAGGAGTTTCATGGTGTTACATTTCGGCGGCCGGACCAGATCGTTGGCGCGCATCGCGGCTTTGCTTCTCGTTTCCGGAGCCGCGGCTGCGTGTTCCAGCATCCCCGACTGGGTCGACCCGACCACCTGGATCGGCGGTGACAGCAAGACGTCCGACGATCAATCGAGCGATGCCTCTGCCGACAAGGCACAGACGCCGGACATCGCCGCCATTCCCGACAAGCCGACCCCGCCTTCCACGTCCGACGAGCAGAAACAGGTTGCCGATTCGCTTGAGGCGGACAGGACCCGCGCACAGTACAGCGCCGAACCCTTGCGCGGCGGCGCGGAACCGGCCGCAGCACCTCCTTCGGCTGCACCGCCCGCGCCGGAACCGCCGCCGCCTGTGATCAGCCCGCAATCGACAGCCGACAAGAATACGAATCCGGTCGCACCCGGCACCGACAGCGCCACAGCATCGGAGTCCGCTGGTGGAGACACCGCTGCGCCGTCCGACCAGACACCCACCGCGAGCCCGCCGCCGGCGGCCAGCAGCGACGCGGCGCCACAGCCTTCCGGCGCTCCTCCTGCCGCCGCTTCGTCCGCCGGCACCCAGACGGCGATGCTGACGCCGCCGCCGGCCGCGGCTTCACCAACGGCGAACGCGCAACCTCAGGCCGTCGTGTTGTTCCCGAATGACACGGTCGTGTTGAACGCTGCGGCAAAGGCTCAGATTCGCAATGCCGCGCAAGCCTTCCAGGCGCATGGCGCGCAGGGTTTCGTGCGCGTGGTGGGACATGCGTCGAGCCGCACGCCCGACATGCCGCTCGAACGCCATCTGCAACTCATATTCGAACGCTCGCAGGAGCGCGCCACGGCGGTGGCGCGCGAGCTTATCCATGACGGCGTCCCGGCGGAAAAAGTGTTGATCGAAGCGGTCGGCGATTCGCAGCCCGTCTATTATGAATCGATGCCGCAGGGCGAAGAGGGCAATCGGCGCGCGGAGATATTCTTGCAAAGTTGAGCGTTGACGCTTTGCGCGAATGATTTGATCCTGCGTCGCCAGGCGTCGCGGCCGCAAGAACCGGTTTCTGGACCATGCAAACGGATTTTCAGCGTATCCGGCGTCTGCCGCCTTACGTGTTCGAGGAAGTCAACCGCCTCAAGGCGGCGGCGCGCGCGCGGGGCGAGGACATCATCGATTTCGGCATGGGCAATCCCGACATGCCGACGCCTGCGCATATCGTCGACAAGCTGATCGAGACGGCGCGCGATCCGCGTTCCAACCGTTATTCGGCCTCGCGTGGCGTCAAGGGCCTGCGCCGGGCAATGGCCGCCTATTACGAGCGGCGTTTCGGCGTGACGCTCGATCCCGATACGGAAGTGATCGCCACGCTGGGCTCGAAAGAGGGCTTCGCCAATCTGGCGCAGGCAATCACCGCACCCGGCGACGTGGTGCTCGTGCCCAATCCGGCCTATCCGATACATGCTTATGGTTTCATCATGGCCGGCGCCGCCATTCGACATGTCCCCGCGACCTCGCCGGAAGAATATCTGAGCAAGCTCGACGCGGCGGTACGTCATTCGGTGCCGTCGCCGTCGGCGCTGGTCGTCAACTATCCGTCCAACCCCACGGCGCAGACCGTCGATCTCGATTTCTACCGTGAGATCGTCAGCTTCGCGCGCAAGCATGAAATCTGGCTGCTTTCCGACCTTGCCTATGCCGACATCTATTTCGACAACGCCAATCCGCCGCCTTCGATTCTGCAGGTTGAAGGCGCCAGGGATATTGCCGTCGAATTTCAGTCCTTGAGCAAAACCTATGCGATGCCTGGCTGGCGCATGGGATTCGCGGCGGGCAACAAGACACTCATCGGAGCTTTGACGCGCATCAAATCCTATCTCGATTATGGGGCCTATGCGCCGATCCAGGTGGCCGCTGCCGCAGCGCTCAACGGCCCGCAATCCTGCGTTGACGAGATGCGTGCGATCTACAAAGGCCGCCGCGACGTGCTCTTGGAAAGCATGGCGCGGGCCGGCTGGGCGATACCGTCGCCGCAAGCCTCGATGTTCGCCTGGGCGCCCATTCCCGAACCCATGCGGGCGCTGGGCTCGCTCGAATTTGCCAAGCGCTTGCTGGTCGATGCCAAGGTCGCCGTCTCGCCCGGACTGGGCTTCGGCGAATATGGCGAGGGATATGTGCGCATCGCGCTGGTGGAAAACGAACATCGCATCCGGCAGGCCGCGCGCAGCGTGAAGAAATTCCTCGCGCTTCCGGCCGAGCAGCCGAAACGCGCCATGGCAGGGGCGAAATGACCGCGCCGCTGCGCATCGCCGTCGCGGGTCTCGGAACCGTGGGCGGTGGCGTGGTGCATCTGCTCCAGAGCCGGGCGGCCGAGCTCGCCGAGCGGGCGGGGCGAAAGCTCGACATTGTCATGGTGAGCGCCCGCGACCGCAAGAAGCGTCGCGCCGCCGAAATCGCGCAAATTCCGTGGACGGACAATCCGCTCGCACTCGCGGCGTCCGATGCCGACGTCGTCGTCGAACTGATCGGCGGCGAAGACGGCCCGGCCAGGACGCTGATCGGGGCCGCGCTGGCGGCGGGCAAACACGTCGTCACTGCCAACAAAGCGCTCCTTGCGCATCATGGCGCGGAGTTTGCTGCCGCGGCGGAACGCGCCCATCTGTCGCTCAAATTCGAAGCCGCCGTGGCCGGCGGCATCCCCATCGTCAAGGCCCTGCGCGAAAGCCTCATCGCGCATGGGGCCAGCGCACTGCGCGGCATCCTGAACGGCACCTGCAACTACATTCTCACGCAGATGGAGGCGACCGGACGGCCCTTTGCCGAAGTTCTGACGGAGGCGCAGCGGCTGGGTTTCGCGGAAGCAGATCCCGCGCTCGATATCGGCGGCGGCGACACAGCACACAAGCTCGCGCTGCTGGCGAGCCTCGCCTTCGGCACCAAACCCAGCCTCGAACATATGGTCGTCGAAGGCATTGCGGATATCACGCCGCAGGACATCGCGTTTGCCCGGGAATTCGGCTGCCGCATCAAATTGCTCGGCATCGCCCGGCGCACGCCGGAGGGCATCGACCAGCGCGTGCAGCCGGCCATGGTGAAACTCGGCACGCCCCTGGCCGATGTTGACGGCGCTTTCAATGCGGTGGTCGTGGATGCGGGCGAGGCCGGTCCTTATTTCTTCGAAGGCCGGGGCGCAGGCCAGGCGCCGACGGCGGCGTCGGTGATCGCGGACCTGGTGGATATCGCCCGTGGTTCCTTCGGGCCGACTTTCGGGCTTCCCGCGGACAGGCTCAAAGCCTTGCAGCCCGGCGGTTCGCGCGTTTCGGCCTATTACCTCCATTTCGACGTGCTGGATGTGCCTGGCGTGCTGGCGGAAATCGCCAATCGACTGGCCGAATCCGGCGTCTCGATCGAAAGCATGATCCAGCGCAGTCGGGCGCCCGGCGAGCCGGTGGCGATTGTCATGATAACCCACGAATGCCTGCCCGCGTCCGTGACCCACGCCTTGAAGGTTATTGCAAGCTCGGACAGGGTGTTGCGCGCGCCTTCTATGATTCCTATGGAAGCGGGCTGACAGGCCTGTCCGGGCGAATTCAGGAGAGACGAATGTCGCAGCCGATGGATCGCAAACTCGCACTCGAAGCCGTGCGCGTCACGGAGGCCGCCGCGATCGCTGCCTCGCACCTCGTGGGCAGGGGCGATGAACGTGCCGCCGACCAGGCCGCCGTCGAGGAAATGCGCAAGGCGCTGAACGACCTGCCGATCGACGGCACGGTCGTCATTGGCGAAGGCGAACGCGACGAGGCGCCGATGCTCTATATCGGCGAACGGGTGGGAGCGGGCGGTACGCCGGTTGATATCGCGCTCGATCCGCTGGAAGGCACGACGCTGACCGCCAAGGCTTTGCCGAATGCGTTGACGGTCATCGCCATCGCGGAAAAGGGCTCGCTCCTCAACGCGCCCGATACCTATATGGACAAGATCGCGATCGGTCCGGGCTTTCCCGACGGAGTCGTCGATCTCGATGCCGATCCCTACGACAACATCGTGGCGCTGGCCCGCGCCAAGGGTGTCAAGCCATCGGAGATCACAGTCTGCGTTCTCGACCGGCCGCGGCACGCCGCAATCATAGAGAGCGTGCGCCGTGCCGGCAGTGCTGTGCGTCTCATCACGGACGGCGATATCGCCGGCGTCATCGCGACCAGCGATCCGACCACGGGCGTCGATCTCTATATCGGGCAGGGCGGCGCACCCGAAGGCGTGCTCGCCGCTGCGGCGCTGCGTTGCGTCGGCGGACAGATTCAAGCCCGTCTTGTGTTCCGCAACGAAGACGAGAAACAGCGCGCGACGCGTCTCGGCATCACCAATTTCCAGCGCAAATATACAATGCTCGATCTGGCCGGCGGCGATGTGGTGTTCGCGGCGACAGGCGTCACCGACGGCTCGATGCTGGAAGGCGTGCATCGGCAGGGTGAGTTCGTCTCCACGACGAGCATTCTCATGCGCTCGGGCACGCATACGGTGCGCTGGATCAAGGCGCGCCATCGGCGCGGGCATGGCAATTGACGCGACGCTGACTGTCTCGAACGCGGCCCTGGGCGTAACGCACTCCTTCTCCGGCCGGCGATGGGTGTTGAGCGAAGTCGGCGAAGACGCCGAGCGAGCTTTAACGCGCGCTGCCGATATTTCGCCCGTGCTGGCGCGGTTATTGGCGGAACGCGGCGTCGAACCGGGAGATGCCGCCGACTATCTCAATCCCACGCTGAAGCGCTTCCTGCCCGAGCCGCTCCAGTTCCTCGATATGGAGAAGGCCGTCGCGCGCACAGCCGCGGCACTCGCGCGGCAAGAGAAGATCGCCGTCTTCGGCGACTACGACGTCGACGGTTCCTGTTCGGCGGCGTTGCTCTCGGATTTTCTCACCGCACTCGGACACGCGCCCCGCATCTACATTCCCGATCGTTTGACGGAAGGCTATGGCCCTTCGGCGCACGCCATGCGGCAATTGCAGGCGGAAGGCACGGTCCTCGTCATCACCGTCGATTGCGGAGCCGCCGCTTATGATGCGCTGAGCGCCGCGCGCGATGCCGGCCTCGACGTCATCGTTCTCGATCACCACGCGATCGAAAAGGCGCCGCCGGCTTTCGCGCAGGTCAATCCGAACCAACCCGGCGACAATTCCGGCCATGGACATCTGTGTGCCGCGGGGGTGACGTTTCTGTTTGCCGTGGCACTCAATCGGCATCTGCGCGAACAGGGCTGGTACGCGGCCTCGGGCGTTACCGAACCGGACCTGCGCGATGCGCTCGATCTCGTGGGTCTCGCCACGATCTGCGATGTCGTGCCGCTCAAAGGCGCCAACCGCGCCTTCGTGCGGGCGGCGTTGCCGCGTCTGTCCGCGCTGTCGCGACCCGGCATCAGGGCGCTGGCGGCGGTCGCGAAAGCCGAACCGCCGTACACGCCCTATCATTGCGGCTTCGTGTTCGGACCGCGCATCAATGCCGGTGGTCGTGTGGGCCGTTGCAGTCTCGGCGTCGAAGCGCTGACCGCGCGGAACGACACGGATGCTGCGCCTCTAGCCAAACTCCTCGACCGCCACAATCGCGAGCGCCGCGCGATCGAAGGCGTGATCCTGGAAGAGGCGATAGGCCTGGCGGCACGGCAGGACAATGCGCCCTTTCTGCTGGTCTCGGGCAAGGACTGGCATTCGGGCGTCGTCGGCATCGTCGCCGGGCGCCTGAAGGACCGGTTTGCGAAGCCCGCCTTCGTCGTGGGCTTCGACAATGGCAGGGGCCGCGGTTCCGCCCGTTCCATCGCCGGCGTCGATATCGGCGCAATGGTGCGGGCAGCGCACGAACAGGGATTGCTCGAAGCCGGCGGCGGCCACGCCATGGCGGCGGGGTTCACCATGATGGCAGCGCAGCTCGATCCGTTCCAGGATTTTCTGGGTCGATGGTTTGCGCGCGCGCCCGCTGCGACGGATGCGGCGGGCACGCTCCAGTGTGCGGCCCTCATCTCCGCATCGGGCGCCACGCTCGCCCTGGTGGAGGATATTGCAAAGGCCGGACCTTTCGGCGCCGGGAATGCCGAGCCCCTGCTTGTCGTGCCGAATGCGCGGGTGGTCTTCGCCGATGTCGTAGGCGAGGCGCATGTTCGCCTCCGGCTCGAAGGGGCCGCTGGCGGCCGGCTCGAAGCCATTGCCTTCCGCGCCGCCACGACGGCCCTGGGCGAGGGTCTTCTGCGGGCCCGGGGGCGCATTGTCCACGCGGCGGGCTTCCTGCGCGCCGACAGTTGGAACGGCACGAGGCGGGTCCAGTTTCAGGTCCAGGATGCGGCCTTGCCGGCCTGAAGGGGGCCGCTTGCCAAGCGGGCCAACCGTCTTTATAGCCCCGCCTTCATTTTGCGCCCTTCGTCTATCGGTTAGGACTCAAGATTTTCAATCTTGCAAGAGGGGTTCGACTCCCCTAGGGCGCGCCAGCCTTCGCCCCGGATTAAATCCGGGACTTCGGGTGGCAGGCCACCGGTACAAAGCGCGTACGAATTTGCTGCCATCAGGGAAAATAACAGGGAAGAAATCGGCGGAACTTTCCGGCAACGAATTCCCTGCTAGCAGGGAAATTAGCAGGGAATAATAGGAACAGGGAATTCGCGTGTCCTCGCGCACGGCCCGGCCGCCGCGTTGCGGTACGCATGCGACAGCGCCGCAGCGAAAGCGCGCCGCGCCCTGAGTGGTTCATTTACAATGTCAAAGAACGCCTGCCGGAAATCCTCCGACAGGTTCAGTGGTTGGATAATAAAACCAAATTGGTTATTTGTAAACCGTCAAATTGTCGCTCCCGATCACCACGACGTCATTCCGTAGGCGCACAAGAGCCCTGGAAACAGCGCACGGATTTTATCATTCCCCTAACTCATCGAGGACACGCTTAACGCGCGCGGCAGCCATCCTGGCGCGCTGCATCGATTGCATAAATTCGCAGGAGTTGAACTACAGCGAGTTGCGCGCGCGTCGCTCGGCAGAAATTTTGCCGATGATTTTTGCTCCATGGAGCATGGTGTCATGGGCTGGTGAAGCCTGCGAGTGCTGGCTAAGCAGATTGGATGCGACGTAGCGCAACGCTCCCTGCATGACGTTCCATTCGCCGTTGGCCCATTCCCTGTCTTCCTCGCTTAGCGAGCTATTATGCAAGCCGGTTTCGGGCAGCCCGAGCGCCTCCTTGATTGTGTTCGTTAGACCAATCGCGCTTACCTGGCCCGGTAAAGTTTCGTCGACAGGCTACCTAATCCTCTAATTTATTGAATTCGTAATTTGTCGTGCCTCAAGGCGTGTCGCACATCCCGGATTTGATCTGTATTCCGCAGCAGCCGCTCACGACCCCCCGCGCTTGATGTCTTCGGTATCGAGAGGCTCGCTTTCGCCGCTGTCTATGCCCTCTCGCCAAAGATGTCTTAGTTGGTTGATCGCCCGCGCCTGACTTGCGTTGTCCATCGTCTCACGTCCCCAGTTGTGGTGTCGTGCGATCCTTGCCCGTAAAAAATTTGCGGGCGAAGGCCACGATCTCGTTGTCGGTGACGCGTTCAAGCGTCTCGACGCCGCAAACGTGCTTCGCCGTCGCGGGCGCATGCTGGGTGAGCCAGGTCATCAGTTCGATCTTCGCGGCACCCGGTCCCGCAATCAGTATCTCGTGGCTTTCGGCGAGCGCTTCGGCCACGGCCTTGAGATAGGCGTGGCTTTCGTGCTCGTGGCCCGCGCCGGTCGAGCCCGATTTGTGATGGATGTGGCGCGGCTCGTGGCTCTTGATGCTGTGATGGGTTGAATCGTCCCGGTCGAAATCGAACACCTGCGCCGCGCGGTGATCGATCCAGACAACGGCGTGAAAATGCTGCGGCATGGGAGTCTCCGTTTTCGATTGTTCGACCGGACTGATGCGGGACGGCCAATCCGTCGCCCAGGCCGCATGTCTTAACGGCCGGGACCATGGAAAACTACTTCGGATTGTCAAATTCCGCAGCGCTCATTGGTGGCCGGTCATGGGGATAACGCGTTTGAGAACGGCGGCTGGTCCGCCCGGTGCGCCATCCGCCGGGACGAGTGCGGCGAGTTCCCAGCCTTGCTCGCCTTCAGCATTCAGAACCTCGCCCAGGTTGCGCCAATTGCTCGTCGGCACATCGATCGTTTTGTATTCCCATCTCATGTCATTGTCCTTTGCTTTAACCGCCCGCGAATTCGAGAACCACGCGGGATGGCACATCGCCATGCTCGAGCCGGCCAAAGATCCTGTTGATTTTCGATAGAGGCTGTAACTCGATATCGGCCTTGACCTTGCCTTCGGCTGCGAAAGCGAGAGATTCGGCCATATCCCCGCGTGTGCCGACGAACGAACCACGAATGGTGATGCAATTCGCCACCACATCAAATAGCGGGACCGGAAATTCGCCCGGCGGCAGCCCGACCAGGACGCAGGTGCCGCGCTTGCGAGTCATGGCGACGCCCTGCTTGAACGCCGGAAGCGAAGGCGCCGTGATCAGAACCCCATGCGCACCGCCGCCGGTTTCCTTTTTCAAGGTCGCTGCGGGATCGCCGGCCGTTGCATTGATGACAAGGTCGGCGCCAAGGCTCTTGGCGTGGGCAAGCTTGCCGTCATCGATGTCGACCGCACAAACATGAAGCCCCATCGCTTTGGCATATTGAATCGCCAGATGCCCAAGGCCGCCGACGCCGGAGATCGCGATCCATTCGCCGGGCTTCGCTTCGGTCTCCTTGATCCCCTTATAGGTCGTGATGCCGGCGCAGATGATCGGTGCTGCTTCGTTTGCCCCAAGCGTGGCCGGTATATGGGCAACATAGTTCGGGTCGGCGAGAAGATATTCGGCAAAGCCGCCATTCTTGGTATAGCCGCCGAATTGCGCCTCGGCACAAACCGTTTCCCACGCCGTCAAACAATATTCGCAGTGACCGCACGCCGAATAGAGCCATGGCACGCCGACCCGGTCGCCTTCCTTTACGATCGTTACACCCGATCCCACGCCGACCACCAGTCCGATAGCTTCGTGTCCAGGGATGAACGGCAGCGTGGGTTTCACCGGCCAGTCGCCGTGCGCGGCGTGGAGATCGGTATGGCAGACGCCACAGGCCTCGGTCTTGACTAGTATCTGCCCGGCGCCGGGGGAGGGGATGTCCCATTCTTGCAGCACCAAAGTCTTTCCGAATTGCTCGACAACTGCGGCTTGCATCTTTTGTGTCATGGACTATTCCTTTTCAGGTGAAAATTTTGCGGATATCGACTCACGCAGCGGCCGACAATCCAAGCCCTCTGACCGCTTCGATCATTTTCCCCAGCACAGCTTGTGCATCGCCGTAGACCATTTCGCAGTTGTCGGCGTAGAACAGCGCGTTCTCGATATCGGCATAACCTTTGCCCTCGCCGCGCTTGACGACGTAGACTTTCTTGGCCTTGTCGGCATTGAGGATCGGCATGCCGAAGATCGGCGAGGATTTGTCGTCGCGCGCAGCCGGGTTCACCACGTCGTTCGCACCGATCACAAGTGCGACATCGGCAGCGGCGAAATCGTCATTGATGTCTTCGAGTTGAAAGATGATGTCATAGGGCACGCCTGCCTCAGCCAACAACACATCCATTTGACCGGGCATTCGCCCGGCCACCGGATGAATCGCGAACTTGACTTCAACCCCGGCGGCCTGCAGCAACTTCACGAATTCGTAGAGCTTCTGCTGTCCCTGCGCCGCGGCGAGTCCGTAACCCGGTACGATGATGACTTTGCTGGCGTAGCGCATGAATATGCCGGCATCGCCGGCCTGGACCGGCTTGAGGCTTCCTTTAATGGCGCCATGCTTGTGTTTGGCAGCAGCTCCGAAATTCGTGAATATGACATTGCTGACCGAACGATTCATTGCCTTGGCCATGAGCAGTGTCAAAAGCGTGCCCGCTGCGCCGACGACCATGCCCGCTATCATCAAGGCTGGGTTCTGCAGCACGAAACCTTCCAGACCGACAGCGAGGCCGGTGAGGGCGTTGTAAATCGAAATGACGACCGGCATGTCCGCGCCGCCGATCGGGAGCGTCATGAGGATGCCAAAGACCAACGCACAGCCGAAGAACAGCGTGATCAGGCTGGACATGGCGAGCAGCGGAGCCGCACCGCTCTGAACAACAAAAACGATGTAGCCGCCGATTCCGAGCGTCACCAGCATGACGCATCCGTTGAAGGCCTGCTGACCCCACACGCGCAGCGGTTTCTTGATCACCCCATCGAGTTTGGCCCATGCGATCAGCGAGCCGGACAGCGACACCGCGCCAATGAGCGCACCGATCAATGTCACGACAAGCTGGGTTGATCCCTGTGCCTTGCCGCCGAACAACTCCACCGCCGCGATGGCGCCGGCAGCGCCGCCGCCCATGCCGTTGTAAAGCGCCACCATCTGCGGCATGGTGGTCATCGCCACTTTTCTGCCGCTCCACCAGGCGGCGCCCCCGCCGACGACCAGAGCAAGCACGGCGAGCCCGACATTGATCGGCAAATGCGGTTTTGCGGCTGCGCCGACGCTGAACGCGTAGAGGAAGCTCGCGAGGATGGCGACCAGCATACCAAGACCGGCGGCGAAGATTCCCGACGGCGCCGTCACCGGGGAGGACATACGCTTGAGCCCGTACATAAAGAGAAAGGCAGCAGCGAGGTCGGTCACTCCAATGGTCAATTGCGGAATCATGGGAAGCATATTGGTTCCTCAAACCTTCCTGGTGTGCTTGGCTTTGGCGTGGCGAGACTTCGCGTGGTGACGCTTCGATCCGCTGACCTGAAACATCGCGAGCATGCGATCGGTGACGGCGTAGCCGCCTGCTGCATTACCGGCGCCGAGAAGTACTGCGAAAAAGCCTATCGCCTGCTCCAATACCGTGCTCGCATTGAGCAGGGCGAATATTCCGCCAACAACGACGATGCCGTGCACGAAATTGGAGCCCGACATTAGGGGCGTGTGCAGGATTGCCGGTACGCCACCAATGATGACCCAGCCCGCGAAACCGGCGAGCATGAAGATGTACAGAGCAACGAAGCCCGTCATCGCTATCTGGAATTCCATTTCGACCTTTCGCTCCGGCCTACGCCACTTTTGTGGCTGGTCTGGCTGTACTGGACCTGGCTTTGACCGCAGGCTTCGAGGCCTCCGGTTTGGTTTCCGCATCACAAAATTTTCCGGCATGCGTGAGCGCCGTCTGGGCAAGCACTTCGTCTTCCCAATCGATCTTGATGATGTTGTCCTTCATCATCAGCGCAAGCAGGTTGTATTGGTTCTTCGCGTATAGCTCGCTGGCATCCTCGCCGAGCAGCGACGGGACGTTCAGCGGCGCGACAATCGTCACCTGGCCGATCTGCGCTGTTTCGCCGGGGCGGGTATCTTCGCAATTGCCGCCGCCTTCAGCGGAAAGATCGACGATCACGGCCCCCGCTTTCATGCCCGCAACTTGCGCCTTGCTGATGAGCTTTGGTGACGGTCGTCCTGGAATGGCGGCTGTCGTAATGATGAGGTCGGCTTCCTGGATGTGCTTGGTCAGCACCGTTGCGACCGAGATTTTTTCCTCCGCACTCAGTTCCCGGGCATAACCGCCCTTACCGCGCGCATCGACACCGGTTTCTACGAATTTCGCACCCAATGACAGAGCTTGTTCTTCGGTTTCAGGTCGCACGTCATAGCCTTCCACGATAGCGCCGAGCCGGTGCGCCGTGGCGAGGGCTTCCAGACCGGCCACGCCCAGGCCCATCACGAGAACTTTGGCGGGTCCGATCGCGCCTGCGGCTGTGGTGATTTTCGGCAGGATGCGGCCAAGAAGGGTCGAGCCGAGCTGCACCGCATAGTATCCCGCCAACGCAGACTGGCTCGACAGCGCGTCCATTGCCTGCGCCCGCGAAATGCGCGGAACACGTTCCATGGCGAAACAAGTGATTTTTTTCTCCAGCAAGCGTTGTACCAGTGCCCTTTCCTTGCCGGCATAGACAAAGCAAATGAGAATCGTGCCTTCCTTCATCGCGTCGATCACATTGAGGGCAGGCGGCTGCACGGCCAGAACCACATCTGCATCGCGAACCAGCGCGTCGCGATCATCGCTGAAGGCGACGTCCTTGAACGCGCCATCGCTTAGCCTGATGGCGTCCCCGGCTCCGGACTGCATGTGCACCCTGGCGCCGAGCTTGATCAGCTTCGGCACCACGGACGGCACCAACGCCACGCGACGTTCGTGCGGTTGTGTTTCCTTAAGAACGGCGACGTTGACATACATCGTGAGTGTTCCAGTTGTTCGCGGGCGTTTTTCGATTGAAAGGATTGGTGCGTCCGTCGCGGTGGCCGACGAGGATTTCCAAGCGTGTGGAACGCCTCGTCACTGTGCCGCCGCAGCGGACGCCCAAAACGTTGCGTTTTATTGCGGCGCTTCAGCGACCAGCGTACGAACCAGTTTTTTGTTCACGAACTCCTGGATTCCCATACTGCCCAACTCGCGGCCATAACCGGAGTCCTTGATGCCGCCGAATGGCAATTCGGGATCGGACCAATCGATGCTGTTGATGAACATCATTCCGGTCTCGATGCGGCTCGCGATACGCTTGCCTCTCGCGGTGTCCTTGGTGAAGACAGATCCGCCCAAACCGAAATCCGAATCATTGGCGAGTGCGACGGCCGCGTCTTCGTCCTTGACCCGGAAGAACAGTGCAACCGGCCCGAAGAATTCCTCCCGAAAGGCCGGGTTGTTCGGCTTGATGTCGGTCAGAATCGTCGGCTCCATATACGCGCCGGGCCGATCGATGCGTTTGCCGCCCAGAACCAATTTGGCGCCTTTGGCGACGGCGCTATCGACCTGCTTCAGAAGCTGGACCAACGCGCTCTCGGTCGAAAGCGGACCCAGCGTCGTCTTTTCGTCCAGCGGATCGCCGGCTTTGAGCGCCGCAAGAGCAGTCTTAAATTTCTCAAGGAACTTGTCCGCGATTTCGTCGAGAACGATAAACCGCTTGGCCGCGCAGCAGGTCTGCCCGGCGTTGTACATGCGCCCCCAGACCGCCCATTTCACCGTGTGTTCGAGATCGGCGTCTTCGAGCACAATGAACGCGTCACTGCCTCCGAGTTCCATAGATGAAACTTTGAGATTTTTTCCAGCCGTTGCCGCGATGGTCTGGCCGGCCGCGACACTGCCGGTCAATGCGACGCCCTTGATGCGCACGTCTTCGACGATCCTGTTCGACTGCTCATGCGAGATAAACAGATTCGTATACAGGCCGGTTGGAGCGCCCGCCTCGGCCCACAATTTTTCAAACGCGATCGCGCATTGCGGCACGATCCCGGCATGTTTGACCACAATGGTGTTACCCGCCATCAGATGGGGACCGGCGACACGGGCCAACTGGTAGTAAGGAAAATTCCAGGGTTCGACGCAGAAGATCACGCCGAGGGGGCTGCTCTCCATATGCGCTTCGCCGCGCGTGGGATGAAGCTTGACCGGCGCGAGGAACTTCTCGGCGTGCTCAGCATAATAGGCGAGAATGCGCGAACTGAAATCGACTTCGCCGCGCGCCTCTGCAATCCGCTTGCCCATTTCGAGCGTCATGATGCGGGCGAATTCCTCGCCCCTTGTGTGCAGAATCTTGGCGGCTTTCGCTACGATGATAGCCCGCTCGGCGTAGGTCTTGTGACGCCAGGTTTCGAAGGCCTTGGCCGCTGTTGCAATTTTCGTCTCCAGTTCGCTGTCGCTCAGCGTCTCGAATTTTTTGGATAGTTTGCCGTCGGCCGGATTGACGCTGTGGTATTCGTCCCTCTTGATGCTCTGGATTGTCATAGAATGTTCCTTATCAAATGATGTCGTGCGGAATCCGCACGATGTCGTTTTCGTGGGCTTACACTTCGATGATGACTTTGAGTGCTTTCGTCTCGGCGGCGTGACCGAAGGCTTCGTAGGCGTCGAGAATGCGGTCGAGCTTGAAACGGTGTGTGATCAGCAGCTTGGGGTCGATCTTGCGGGACGAGACCGTCTTGAACAGCATCGGTATGGTGACGGTGTCGACCAGCCGTGTCGTGATGGAGATATTGCGGTCCCACAGGCTTTCGAGATGGAGTTCGACTTTCGTTCCATGCACGCCGATATTGGCAACATTGCCGCCGGCCGCGACGATCTTTTCGCAGAGTTCGAAAGTGGCGGGGACGCCGACCGCTTCGATCGCCGTGTCGACACCGCGGTTGCCGGTCAGCTTCATTATTGCCTCCGCGGCTTTGCCGTCGGTGCTGTTGATCGTCGACGTGGCGCCGAATCGTTTGGCCACTTCCAGCCGGTTATTGTCGAGATCGATCATGATGATCTCGGCGGGCGAAAAGAATTGCGCCGTGAGCAGCGCGGCAAGCCCGATCGGACCCGAGCCAACAATCGCAACCGTGCTTCCTGGCTGGACCTTGCCGTTGAGCACGCCGCATTCGAAGCCGGTGGGCAAGATATCGCTCAGCATCACGAGCGCTTCTTCGTCGGCGCCTTCGGGAATGGGGTAAAGGCTGTTATCCGCATGCGGAATGCGGACAAATTCGGCCTGTGTGCCGTCGATGGCGTTGCCGAGTATCCAGCCTCCGGTCGTGCAGTGGGAGAACATCTGCTTGCGGCAGAATTCGCATTTGCCGCAGGCGCTTACGCAGGAGATGAGTACATGATCGCCCGGTTTGAACACCGTCACGCCGGGGCCGACCTTGTCGACAATTCCCACGCCTTCGTGCCCGAGAATACGGCCGGGTTTGCAGGTGGCGACATCGCCTTTGAGAATATGGAGATCGGTGCCGCAAATGGTCGTCTTCGTTATTTTGACGATAGCATCGGTCGGTGCCGCGATCTCGGGCTTCGGACGCTCATCGAGGGCTTTCTTGCCCCTGGCCAAATACACAAGCGCTTTCATCTGGTGAAATCCTTTTGTTGTGAATCTGGCGCGAGTTGCCGTCTGTCGGACGGGCGGATAAACCGCGTCCGGCCAGCATTCAGGTCAACTTGTGGAGAGTCGGGGCTATAACGGATGGTGCGGTCGGAAGGTTCCCGACCAACGGCAGTGCAAGCCGGCAAACGGGCGTCGCGAGTTTACAAGCGCGTTTCTTCGGTTTTTGTGGACGCCAAGACCGGACGCGAACAGCCGCGTGGCGTTTTGCGGGCACCCTCGCAAAATGAATATTACCGTTGCCGCGCTGCCACCGGCCAGTCGCTCACCCCGGCGTGAAGGTGAACGCGTAGACCTTGCCGTCAGCCGCGACATAGAAGCGCCCGCCGCCGACCAGGATCGTCTGGAAATGATGCAGCCCCGCCATCGTATAGCCGCCGCCTGTGAACACCGCCTTGCCGGTGAGCGCATTGAAGCCATGCAGCAGATTGTCGCCCTCGGCGCCCACCGCCCAGACGATCGCATTGGACGCGCCATCCGTCGTCGTGACGATCGGCGCACCGCGCCCGTTGAGCGACGTGCACCACGCGAAGGTGACGGGCGATGTGCCCGAGGCCGCCACGTTCAACATCGTCATGCTGTTGCCGGAGCAATTGCTGCTGCTCGAATTGGTGAAAGCCACCATGGTCGCCGTATCGGTTTCGTAGACGGCGGGCGCGGTGATGATCTGGCTGTTGGAAACCTGCGCGATGGCGAGTTGGCCGCCGATGCCGCCCAGATTGGCGCGGTCGGCGAGATAGGCGTTGCCGTCCTTGCCGAAGGCGATGACGCGGCGCGCGGGCGGCGACCCCGGCACGGCGATGTTGAGCGGCAGGGCCTCGGTGCCGCCGAGGTCAGCGTCTTCATTATCCAGCGCCTGCCAGTTCGACGGCGCGAAATAATCCTTCTTTTTCGTGGAATGGGCGAGACCGGGGTAGAGCTTGATGATGGCCTCGCCATCGCCCCAGGTGTTGGCGCCGAACGTATTGCCCGTGGTGGCGTAAAGCGCCTTGCCGTCGCCGGCGACGCCGCCCTGCGCCCAGATACCGCCGCCGCTGGCCCGCGTGGACCAGCTGGCCGTCAGCGCCGGCGGCGTCGACGTCAGCACCTGGATCACGGTGCCGTTGTAGGGCAGGCAGTCGCCATATTTGCCGCCGTAATTCACGTAGAGATTGCCCTCGAAATATTGCAGCGCGCTGCGTTCGCCCTGGTTGGGCGAAGAAAACGTCACGCCAATATTGGCCAATGCCGCCTGCACATCGAACGGCCAGCCCGACAGAATCGTGCCATCGGCGAGCGAGATCGCGTACAGCAATTGCCTGACATTGTTGTTGGTGATCGTCAGGGCGTCGAGATAGACAACGCCCGCGACGGGATCGATCACCGGCGTGCCATCGATGCCTTCGGGATCGATGTTGCCGCAGGGCAGTTTGCTGAGCGGAACGGATGCGGCGAGTTGCGTTTGCCATACTGTCTTGCCGGTTTTCGCATCCAGCGCGGCAACGACATTCGACTCCGTCACGACAATGACGAGCGCTTTGCCGCCGCCTTTCGGATTCCAGTAAAGCGGCTGGGCATAGACATGCCCCTGCACGGTGGCATTGAAGCCGCTGTCGAGAGTCATGTTCGCGGCCGCGGCCAGCGTCAAGCCGGGCACCTTGTAGGCGCCGTGACGCTGGATGGAATTGTGATAGGTGACGACACTTTCGGCGGCGGCTGCGGCCAGGGGCTGAACCGCCAGAAAAATCGTTAAAGCCAGGAATTGCTTTTTCATCTTTCCGTCTCCCGCGCCGACAAAAGAGTTTCCGCGCAGGACGAAAAAAAACCTGCGCGGCCCTTTCGAGCGCGCGCAGGTTGAACCTAAACGTGCGTCAGATCAATTGACCGTGACGTCGACGGCCTTGGACGCGATCCCGTTGGCGATCACTTGCAACGTGCTGGCGCCCGCCGTGCAGGTGGACGGTACGTCAAACGTGGTCGTCGACTTCGCCTTGATGTCGGTGCTGGTGGCGAAATTATAGGTGCGTCCGAAGCAGACAGCGCCTGTTCCGGTGTTGGTGATGCGCACGATGGGGTAGTTCGTCGCCATCTGTGCGTCATCGCCGTAAGAGGCGCCGAGCGAAAGGCCGTTCAGCCCCTTGCCCGAGATGGAGTAGCCCGTACCGCCATGCGTGACGCTGTTCGGCGCGGACGTGATCTTCGGCGCCCAAGAGCCTTTGGCTTTACCCTTCGGCGTGTAGATCTCGATGTCGCCGCTATCGACGGTCCAGTAAATCTGACCGGTCGGAAGCACGAGCATCCGTCCATCGTAGGACGAATAATCGGTCCCGCCGTTGGGATCGTTCACCTGGGTGATCTTCGTTCCGTCGAATTCGAAGAAATGCGACGGCGTGTTGAAGACGCCCGGGCTGGCCTGCATGAAGACATTTCCGTCGGGCAGCAACGCGGCCGGGCCGTCCGCTTCATCATAGCCGGAAAGCGGGAAGCTTGGCCCGGCAGTCCAGGCGCCCGACGAAATCGTATAGACATCGTTGTTGCCCGTCGCGCCAACCTGGAACACGGTGCCGTCCGGACGCAGAACCGCTGGTCCAAGCTCATGCGAACCCGCATCCACCACATCGTTCGCGGTGTTGCCAGCCGATGCCCAAGAGCCTTTTTTCGTCGTATAGAGTTCGGAGGCGTTGGGACCGGAGCCTAGCTGTTTGTTCGCATCGACCGTAATGATGTTGCCGTCGGGCAGCAGCGTCCAGCCTTCTTCGTTGTTGCTGTCGGCCTTGCCGGTGCCGGTCGTTGTCCAGGTGACGGTTTCGGACGGCGAAGCCGCTACGGCGCCGATCGCTTCGTTCGAGTTGCAGCAATCTGCGAGCATATATTGTCCGCCGGGCAACACGACGCTTTGCGCATCGCCAATCTGGCCCCAGTTGTTGGGCGCGGTAACGGCCGTCCATTTGTTCGTGGCCGGATCGAAGATCGCACCCAAATTCGTGTGGTCGTCCTGGCATCCCGAATTGTATTCGCCGCCCTGCACGATCACGCGGCTGGTCGCATCGGGGAGGACCTGGGAAGCAAAGTACAGCGGTTGATAGTTGGACGGCATGGCGGGCATCGTAGTCCACGTGCCGTTGGCATAGTTGCCGGTGCTGTCGGGCGTGAGCCGGTACCAGTTCGACGTGCAGACGTCATGCGTGATGACGGTGCCGTCGGTCATCAGCAGAGAGGTATCGGGGCCGCTGCCGGGAAAGCTGTTCTTGAGAGTCGTCCAGGATCCTGTTTTCGTGGGATCTGCATGGTGATAGGGCGGCAGGTACGGCCCGACATGACCCACCGGATGCAGCGGCGGCGTGCTGTGCGTGTAGGCGAAGGCTGTCGTCGAAAGCGAAGCGCCAACCACGAGTGCCAGAACCGACACACTGTTGACGAGAAGGCGATGTGAATTCATGGAGTCCCCCTTAAGAGGTGAGAAGTCCAAGTGTATCCTCGGACGTTTCTGTGGCTGTTGCGCCCATATGGGCAGCTTGATCGCTAACGTACGATGCTTCCCAAGGGGGGAGCAAGAGTAGCACGTCAACTAAGACCGTGAACTCTCGCAAAGTAATCGGTTTTGCCAGAAAAGGTTGGGGCGACGGACCGAGGCGCAACAGAATTTCAACATTTGCGACGGCGATATGCCTGCTCTCGGTATCGCGATCTCATGGCGGTTTTGCTCGTTAGACGAGTGTCTGCGCGCAAGGTGAAACCCGGCGCGCAAACCAAGCACGCCGAAACAACTTCTCTTTTCAAGCCTTCGGGCACATGCGACAGTTGCGACGCAAGGGCGTGGCTGAGAAAAAAGGGGCGGTACCCATGGTATCACATCGGAGAATTGCGGGGATATTGGTCGGTTGCCTGGCGATGGTCCCGCTGGTTGCGTTGGCGGCACATGGCAAAGCGGGGCTGTGGGAATCCACCGTCACGATGAATATGGCGGGGATGCCGCAGATGCCTCAGATGTCACCCGAGCAGATGGCACAGATGAACGCCATGGGCGTTCACATGCCAACGGCGCACACCGTCACAACACAGCATTGCATGACGCCACAGGAAGTAGCGCAGGATACGCCGCCCACGCCGCGCTCGGCGAAGGAATGCGCGGTGAGCCAGGTCAAGATCACCGGCCATACCTACTCGGCGGATATGACCTGCAGTGGAGAGATGGAAGGTCAGGGGCATGTGTCGGTCACCTATGACAGCGACGAACACTATGCGGGCACATGGACCTTCAACGGCGCCGCGCACGGCCATCCCGTGAACATGACGAATACATTCGAAGGCAGATGGCTTTCGGCGGATTGCGGAGGCGTGAAATAGCCGCTTGGCCGGACGTCAGGGCTTCGACTGCCGGCCTGCCGGAGCCTGCCGCGCAGTTGGCGCAAAAGTTGCGGGCGGCGAAGCGGGTGGTGGTGTTCACCGGCGCCGGGATATCGACGGAATCCGGCATTCCCGATTTTCGCTCCCCGGGTGGTATCTGGACGCGCATGGCGCCCATCGATTTCCTGGATTTCGTCGCGTCGGCGGAAATGCGCAAGGAGGCCTGGCGGCGGCGCTTCGCTTTGGAGGAAACTTTCGCAGGCGTGCAGCCGAACGCCGGGCACAGGGCCGTCGCGGAACTTGTCGCACGTGGGATCGCAAGCCATGTGATCACCCAGAACATCGACAATCTGCATCAGGATTCCGGCATTCCAGCCGGGCAGGTGATCGAGCTTCACGGCAATACGTGTTACGCGAAATGCCTGGATTGCGGCTATCGTCTGGAATTGGACGATATTCGTGCCTTTTTCGGCATTCACGGTGAGCCTCCCGATTGCCCGGCCTGCGGCGGGCTCGTCAAAACCGCGACGATCTCCTTCGGCCAGGCCATGCCGGAGGTCGAAATGGCAAGGGCGCAAAAGGCGACCTTGGACTGCGATCTTTTCCTGGTGCTGGGCTCGTCGCTTGTCGTCTACCCGGCCGCTAGCTTTCCCCTGTTGGCGAAGCGGCAGGGGGCCACGCTCGTCATCGTTAATCGCGAGCCCACCGGACAGGACGAAATTGCGGATCTGGCGCTCCAGGTGGAAATCGGCCCCACACTCGGCGAAGCGGTGGCCATGATTTAATCCGGTGGACGGGGAGGCCAGTGTGGCAAATCCGAAATTCGCGGTATAACGGGGCAGGGTTCCGAGCGAATTTCGGATTCCCGGCCACACCGGCAATTTATTGAATCTGGTGTGGTTTTCGGATTTGAAGTTCCTAGATGTGAATGCCATGCTGAACTTAGGAACTTAAAATCCACCACACCAGTCTTGGCTTATATGCCCGCCATGCCCACCCCTTTTATTGGTATTTGCGAGGAGCTGCCTTTGCGCCGTCTCGACGAAGAAGAAAAAAGCCAGACACCGCCGGCGCCCGAGGCGCAATCATCGCCTGTGCAGCAAGCGCTGTACAAATCCCGCACCGTGCTCATTTTCGGCGAAGTCGACATGAAGATGGCTGAGCGCATTACAGCGCAGTTGCTCGCGCATGCGGCCGAGGGTGACGGAGACATCCGCGTGATCATCAATTCGCCGGGCGGCCATGTGGAATCCGGCGACACGATCCATGACGTGATCCGCTTCGTGGGCCCGCGGGTAAAGATGATCGGCACCGGCTGGGTGGCGAGTGCCGGCGCGCATATCTATCTGGGTGCCACGCGGGAAAACCGGTTTGCCTTGCCCAATACGCGCTTCCTGCTGCACCAGCCTCTGGGCGGCGTTCAGGGGCCGGCGTCGGACATTTCCATCGAGGTCGAGGAAATCCTCAAAATGCGCGACCGCATCAACCGCACCATCGCGCGGGAGACAGGCCAGAGTTTGGAAAAAGTTGAGCTCGATACCGACAGGAATTTCTGGATGTCGGCGGAAGAGGCAAAAGCCTATGGGCTCGTCGCCAGAATCGTAAATCTGGCCAGCGAAGTGTGAGCGATGGGGCGCCGTGGTGGCGCGGCGCTGTTATCTATCAAATCTATGTCCGCAGTTTTGCCGACGGGAATGGTGACGGGCAGGGCGATTTTCCCGGACTGATCGCCAGGCTAGACTATATCGCCCAACTTGGCGTCGACGCGATCTGGCTTTCGCCCATTCATCCCTCGCCAAACCGCGACTGGGGCTACGACGTCTCCGACTATGACGGCATTCATCCCGATTACGGCACGGCGGCCGATTTCGCACGCCTGTTGTCGGAAGCACATGCGCGCGGGCTGAAAGTGCTCACCGACGAAGTCCTGGCGCACACATCGGACGAGCATGCGTGGTTCCGCGACAGCCTGAAGGGTGGCGACAAAGCCGGCTGGTATGTGTGGGCGCCACCGCGCGCCGACGGTACCGCGCCCAACAATTGGCTCTCCGCCTTTGCGGGGCCGGCCTGGTCCTACCAGCCCGCGCGGCGCGAATATTACCATCACAAGTTTCTGCGTCAGCAGCCCAAGCTCAATTGGCGCAACGCGGCTACGCGCGAAGTGGCGTTTGCCGTGCTGGATTTCTGGCTGGCGCGCGGCGTGGACGGATTCCGGCTGGATGTCGCAAACGCTTATCTTCACGACGTAAGCTTTGAAAACAATCCGCCCGTGCCGGCAAAGAACCGTACGGCAGCCAATTGGGCCCACGCCCCCAATCTGCAATATCACCTCTACGACAGTAACTTGCCAGACAACATTGAGGTTCTGGATCGGATCCGCCGCACGGTCGAGCGCTATCCGGATCGCTTCGTGATGGGCGAATTTTCGGAGGAACCCGAGCGTTCGGGCTGCTTCGCGGCGCCCGACAAAGGCCTGCATTCGGGCTATAGCTTTCCACTGCTGACGGCGCGCGAGCTTGGGCCGGAATTCATAACGACACACTATGAGATGCTGGCCAAATATCCGAAGCACTGGCCGTCCGTTGCCTTCTCCAACCATGATGTGACGCGCACGCTCACGCGTTTCGGCGGCAAAGACCCCCCGCAAGCTCTGGCGCGTCTCATGTTGGCGCTGCTGTTTTCGTTGAAAGGCACGGCGCTTCTCTACCAGGGCGAGGAATTGGGATTGCCCGAAGCCGATCTCAGGCGCGACCAGCTGAGGGATCCTGTCGGCGACCTTTACTACCCCCTGCACAAGGGCCGCGACGGTTGTCGTACGCCGATGCCATGGGATGCGGCGGCATCGAATTTCGGCTTCTCGACAGGAACCCCTTGGTTGCCGCTGGCGCCTGCACATCGCGCGCTTGCTGTCCGGGAGCAAGAGCAGGATCGGGAATCGACGTTGCACTTCGCGCGGTGCTTCCTGGCCAAGCGACGCGCCAACACGGCGCTGCGAGCGGGCGAGATCGAATTTCTGCCGTCGCAGGGTGCGGTGCTCGCCTTTATGCGGACATTTGAGGCGCAGCGCATTCTGTGCGTGTTCAACATGAGCGCTGAAGAGACGACATTCGAAGATTTGCGCCTTTTGCAAATCGAGGTGCTCGACATTGGTTGCGGCGAGGCGAAGCTGTCGGGAAGCGTTCTATCCGTCGGACCCTACGCCGCCTGGTTCGCCCGCCTCTGATGCGGCGAAAGCTTCCAGCACCGCATCCAGCGGCAAGAGCACACAGCGATGGCGGTTCTTGAATTCCACCGCACCGCTGAACGCAGCGAAGGCGGCGAACGGACTCTCCGGGGGCGCCGTGTCCCGATCGAGCATTGAGGCGACGGCGTTGCGCAATTCTTCGATTGCGGCCCTGTCGGCGCCGTTCAGCGATTGTCCCAGGATCGACGCGGAAGCCTGCGCCAAAACGCAGGCTCTCGTGTCATGCGCGATGCGGGACACGCGCCCATGGGCAAACACAAGATCGACAGTGACCCTGTCGCCGCAGGTGGGATTATAGGCATGGCCGGTCGCATCCGGTGCAGACAGGCGCCCTGCGCCATGTGCATCGGCGGCCAGTCGAAGCAATTCCCGGCGATAGAGCGGATCGCTCATTCGGCGCGTTCCAGATAGGCGTCAAGCGCCTGTTGCGTGTCGATGTCGACCAGCGGCGCCTCGTCGCTTGTGGCCACCTGGCAGACGACATCGTCATTCTCCGCGATGAGATGCTTGGCGCCGACATCGCCTTCAAGTGCGAGAATGTCGGGGAAAAAATGCCGGGACCACAGCACGGGATTGCCCTGTTTGCCATTGTATGTCGGGACGCAGATGGCGCGATCTTCGTCTGGTTCGAACTTGCCGATCAACGTGTTGATCAGAGTGGGTGTGACAGCCGGCATATCGCCCAGAAGGATCAGAGCGCCATCGACATCTTCCGGCAACGCTTTCACGCCGGCTTTGAGCGAAGTGCTCAAACCCGCATGGAAGTGGGGATTGTGCGCGAAGACGATAGGAAGGTTGGAGAGGCTCGCCATGACGTTTTCCGCGTCATTGCCAGTCACAACGATCACGCGGCCTGCGCCGCTTGCGAGTGCCGTTTCGACCACTCGCCGGACGAGCGGTTTGCCGCCCACATTGACGAGCAATTTGTTGCGGCCCATGCGAGACGAAAGCCCTGCCGCCAGGACGATCGCCGCGATTGCGCGCGATCGTGTCTCGGCAGGCTGATTGTCGCGGGCCTGCGGCCGGGTGCGAATCTCTTGCAGCAAACCGCCCACGCCCATCGCGACGATTTCGTTGCGTCCTGCAGGAATGTTCGCCAACACGCGCTCCAGTACGAAATCGAAGCCATTGAGCTTCGGCGAGCGCGCGCATCCGGGCAACCCGATAACGATAGTTTCGTCAATCCGTCCAAGCAGCAGCAAATTACCGGGATCGACGGGCATGCCGAAATGTTCGATGCGGCCTCCCGCAGCGACAATGCCCGTAGGGATGGTATCGAAGCGATCCGTGATGGCACTGGCGCCGAAGATGAGGACGGGGTCAGTGTGCGCCGCGATCGCTTCGCGCAAAGCAGAGGCGATGGCAGAGACGTCGTGCGCGACACGGCGCTCGAAAACGATTTTCGAACCGAGAGCCGCGATGCGGGCGTCGACCGCGCCACGGCTTTTATCGAGCAACGCGGCGGAGGTATTGGGCAGCATCGTCGAGATGAGAGCTACGGATTTCGGTTCGAATGCTGCCACGCGCACCGCTGGACCGTGTGCCCGCAAATCCTCTGCGGCTTCTACGGCGGCTCGCGGCGCAGCAAAAGGAATGATTTTGACCGTTGCGAGCATCTCCTTCGGCTGCACATGAGCAAAAGGCCGCAATGTTGCCAGCGTCATCGATTCATGGATCGCATTGAGCGCGGCGACGGTCTGTTCGGCGATGAGCACCACACCGTGAGCCGTTGCGTAGAGATTGGAGCGGCCCGTGGCCGCTGTGCCGATGCGGACCCCGGGGCCGGCGCAGGCATGCGCGATGCGGGCCGCAGCCGCATTTTCCTCGATATCGCCGGAGTCGAGGCGCGCCGCCATGACGCTGCGATGGCCCGCGCGCGCGAGGTCGGCGGCATCCGCCGGCGAGACGACATGCCCTTTCCTCAGCAGGCGATCGCCGGCGCGAACCGCGTGCGCAAGGATGGCGCCGGGCGAATCGTCGATGGAAATCGAGCCGAATTGCATAGGTTGAGACTAAACGCCCGCTGTCTCGCGGGGCAAACTTAGCCTGGCGCGCAAACCGCGCTCGATCCGGTTTTCCAGCTCGATCTTGCCGCCGTGACCCTCGGCGATTGCCTTGACCAGCGTGAGGCCCAATCCGGAACCGCCGGTCTCGGTGTTACGGGATGCTTCCAACCGTACGAAAGGCTCGAAGACACGCGCCCGGTCGTGTTCGGGAATTCCCGGACCTTCGTCTTCGACGACGATCTCGTAACTTTCGGGCGTGTCGCTCAGGCGAACCTGGGCTTTGTTGCCATAGGCAATGGCGTTTTCGATCAGGTTGCGCACTGCGCGTCTGATCTCGTTCGGGCGACAACTTACAGGCGCCGCCGCGCGCACATGCCAGGACACGGCTTCGCCCAACTCGTCCAAGTCCGTGCAAAGGCTTTCGACCAGCGCGGCCAGATCGATCTTGCGCTTCTGTTCGCCGCCCGCGCCGCGGCCCGCCGACAGCACGGCTTCCGTCAACTCCTGCAACTCCTCGAGATTTTTCTGGATTCTCTCACGGAGTTCCGGTTCTTCGATGAATTCCGAGTTGATGCGCAACGCCGTGATCGGTGTGCGCAAATCATGACCGACGGCGGAGAGCAGCTGCCGTTGGCTTTCAAGCGTACGGGTAACCTGATCCGTCATGGCATTGAAAGCCCTTGCCGCACTTCTCACATCGTCAGGGCCCTCTTCCGGGACCCTTGGCGCCGCGCCACCTTGGGCGGCTTGGGTGGCCGCCGCCGCCAGCTGGGAGATCGGACGCACCACGCGTCGCGCGATGAACGCCGCAGCCGCCGACGTGGTGAGAACCGCAACAATTCCTGCGATCAGAACTTCCATCGGCCAAGGCGCGCGCGCCGGACGCATGAAGGTCGTCACGAGTTGGGTGTTGCGAACGACAGGCAAGGTGACTTCCACGATCGAGCCAACACGCGGTGGCGCCTGTTTCGGGTCCGTGTCGGTGTGTGGAAAAACGCCGTTCCGAATGCTCACGGTGACGGGCTGTCTGGCGCGCTCCACGGGCAGCATCCCGCGCACGCGCTGCGCGTAGCGGGCTTCTTCATCGGTCATCGGGTTGGCGACGGCCTTGCCAAAGATCAGGCGGAAATGCCAAGGCCCCGAACTCATCGTGCGGACGGCGGCTTCGCGCTCCCGCGCCGGAATGCCACTCAGCAGCGTCGCGGCCGACGCCGCCCGGTCCAGCAGGCGTCCCGTGACGGCAGAGTCCGTGAGTTGCTGTTCCGTGCTGGCGAACCATGCCCCCACGGCGATATTCGAAACGATAACGGCCACTGCGGCGACAACGACCAATTGTGCGCCGAGCGTACGTGGCCATGGACGGCCAGGCCAAAATTTCATCCCACCTCGGGTTCCACCGCGAATATATATCCTCCGCCCCAGACGGTCTTAATATAACGCGGGTTTTTGGGATCCGGCTCAAGTTTCTTTCGCAGCCTGCTTACATGATTGTCGATGCTGCGGTCGAACAGGTCGGCGTCGCGGCCTTTGGTCAGGTCCAACAGCTGATTGCGGCTGAGCGCAATTTTCGGACGCTCGATCAGAGCGCTCAGGAGGCGAAATTCGCCGCTGGAAAGTGCGGTTGCCATTCCGTCGCCGCCGATCAGCTCGCGTTGGCCGGTATCGAGCATCCACTCGCCGAATCGGATGCGCTCGGCCGAAGGAGGCTTCTGCCGCGGGGGCAGTGCCTGCGTCCGCCTGAGAACGGCCCCAATGCGCGCGATGAGCTCGCGCGGACTGAAGGGCTTCGGAATATAATCGTCGGCGCCCATTTCGAGACCGATGATCCGGTCGACCTCCTCGCCGCGGGCAGTGAGCAGGATCACGGGAATCTGCGAACTCTCCCGGATCGAACGACACAGGCTAAGACCGTCTTCGCCCGGCATCATGATGTCGAGCACCACGAGATCGATGGCGGCGCCTTTCATCACCTTGCGCGCAACCTGGGCATCCGCAGCCGTCGTCGAGCGGTAGCCGTGTTCGCGCAGATAGCGCGCCAGAGGCTCGCGAATATCGCGCGCGTCCTCCACGACCAGTACATGAGGTTTGGCTTCGTCTTTGAGCATCGTTCACCCCCATACAGGATGATGCCTCATTGGGTCCCGCGCAATCGCGATTGTCTTAATCTGTCGCAGGTTCCGCACATGCCATCGAATATTGCGACGAACCGTTCGTCCCCGGACAAAGTTTCGGGACGGAGGGGCGGTTATCACATTGCGGCATTGGGGAGCGCCACCAGGAGACGATTTCTATGACACTCGCAGTTAGATACGCATTGCTTCTCGGCGCGGCAATAGCCGTAGGCACCGGCGTCGCCATCGCGCAGATGGAGCAGCCCGCAGGAACCAAAAGCGGGGGGGAGTTGACCTATCAAAGCTATCAGGGCCGAGGCCGGCTCGCGGAGCGTTTTCTCGGCGAGTTCGATATGAACAAGGATGGCAAGGTCACGCATGACGAATTCAACCGTACCCTGGCGCATGAATTTTCTGTCGCGACGGGCGGCAAACCCACCATGTCGCTCGACCAATTCGCCAATATCCATCTGAAAGATATGCGCGAGCGGGCCGCCGACGGGTTCCATCGCATGGATTGGAACGGCGACGGAAAGGTCTCGCTCGACGAATACATGGCGTCGGAGCGGGCGCGTTTCGAACTCATGGATCGCGACAGCAGTGGCGTCATTCCATGCGGCTCGTCGCGCCGATCCGGGTCGTCGGCGAGCTATGGGGATCGCAGCAGTGGCGAAGCCGGCAGCACGGGAACGCGCAGCTCCGGCAGCGGATCGCGCGGTCGCGCCAGCGTCTGTTTTGCCGACGATCTTAACGGAGACGGCAAGGTCACCCGCGCCGAGTTTGACAAGGTCGCGGCGCAGGAATTCGCTGCCTTCGCCAAAAACGGCAGCCTGACGCTCGACCAGTACTACCAGCTTTCGGCGGCACAATCGAAGGCGATCTCGGCGCGCGTGTTCCAGCGCCTCGACCGGGATCGCGACGGCAAGCTCACGCTGCAGGAATTCGCCTCGTCCCAGGAGAGGCTGTTCGCAAGGCTGGACAAGAACAATGACGGCGTTGTCACACAGGACGAACTTTCGTCGTCGCGTCGCGGCCGCGTAGCGAGCCGCAACTAGGAACGGGGGGTAGACCCCGTATTGGCTGTCGCGCGGGCGGCGGAATGCTCCCAACCGCCGTCCGCGCGCAGCTTCAACGTCATTTCGGCAAGAATGGAAATGGCGATTTCAGCGGGCGAACGGGCCGAAATCGCCAGGCCGACAGGTCCGTGAATCCGCGCCAGTTCGGCATCCGAGCAACCAAGCGCTGCCAGACGGGCGAGCCGGTTGGCGTGGCTCTTTTTCGAGCCTAGTGCACCAATATAGAAGCAGGGTGAACGCAGCGCCGCCACAAGCGCCGGATCGTCGAGTTTTGGATCGTGGGCAAGCGTGACGAGGGCGCTGCGAGAGCCGAGCGGCGCTTTGGCAAGCGCATCATCCGGCCAGTCAAGCGATAGTGCGGCGCCTGCGAAGCGCTCCGCAGTGGCGAACGCCGTCCGCGGATCGATGATGCGCACACGATAGCCGGCGAGCATCGCCATCTGTGCTAATGGCTGGGCGATATGGACGGCGCCGATGATCGCGAGATCGAGCGGCGGATTATAGATCTCGATGAACCAGGATCGCCCCTCAATGTCGACAGGCGCGCTGCGGTCTGCGCGCGCTGCCGTGGCGGCCGCGATCCCCAATGCCGAGGTGTCGGTTGCAGGGTCCAGCAAGCGCTCCTCACCGGTCGCGAGTTCGACAGCGCGCGCAATGGCCTTGCCTGTGCGACGCGCTTCGTTCAGGGCGATGAGAGTGTCGCGCTTCATGCGTCAGTGCAGAGATTCAACGAAAATTTCGATCTGGCCGCCACAGGCAAGACCGGCGGACCAGGCAAGTTCATCGCTGACGCCGAACTGGAGCCGCCGCTGGTTTCCGTCGTTCATGGTTTCCTGTGCGGCTTCGATGACCGCGCCCTCGACGCAGCCGCCGGAAACCGAACCCGCGAAAGTGCCGTCGTCGCGCACGACGATCTGACTGCCTGCCGGACGCGGCGCGGAACCCCATGTTTTCACCACCGTTCCCAGCGCGATCCTGTACCCGGCGGCGAGCCAGTCTTCCGCGGTCTGAAGAACGTCGTCCTGGGACGGCGACATCACGGCGACCCCAAAGCAACTTCGACAACACGCTTCGCCATCACTGTCACCAGATGCGCGCTGGTTTCCACGATTTTCTCAAGATCCGGCAAAGCGTCAAGAAGGCTCGTCACCGCATCATCCCAAATATGACGAGCAAGATGGCGATGATCGCGACAAGGCCGATCACCCAGATTTGCGGCGCAAGACCTTCGCGTGCCACGCCTTGCGGCGCGGTCACGACGGCTTCTTGAAGTGACACAATTTCTGGCTCTTCAATTGCCGGAAGCGGCGGCTCGACAGGTTCAGCGGGGGCGGCGACGAGCGTTGCAAAGCGGCTGAAGAAATCGTCGGCCACCTGTTTCGCGGCTCCGTCGATGAGCCTTTGGCCGATCTGCGCAAGCTTGCCGCCGATCGTGGCTTTCGCCGCGTACGAAAGGACCGTTCCTCCGGTCTCTGGCGTCAAGGTGACTTCGGCCTCGCCGCGGGCGAAACCCGCGACGCCACCCTGTCCTACGCCTTTGAGAACGCAACGCCTGGGCGGATCGAGGTCTGTTTGTTCAATCGCGGCTTTGAACGTCGCCTTGACCGGTCCGATTTTTAGCGTCGCGACGGCGTCGAAATGGGTGGCGTCCAATTTTGCGAGATATTCGCAACCGGGGATGCACGCTTTCAGCACCTCAGGATCGTTGAGTGCCGCCCAAACCGCTTCGGGTGGGGCAGGAATCGTGTAGCGGCCGGTAAAATCCATCAGAGAGGTGCTCCCGGAAAGATAATGGACGGGAGCGCAGGGCGGTCACAAGTCCCACCCTCCGCAGCGGCCGACATTGAAACTGTTGCGCCAGTCTCCCTTTTGTCATCGTGACAGTTGTGCTAATGTTTTGGGCGTTAACTTCGTTTTTTACACATACGAGTTCGGGGCAGGGGGATGGAAACAAGTGTAACGAGATCACCCGAAATGGGTGACGGAGTCCTGGAAGTTGCAGGGCTGGTCAAGTGGTTCGACGCGACGAAGGGGTATGGCTTCATACAACCGTCGGGCGGTCCGCAAGGGGACATTCTTCTGCACCAGACCTGCGTTCGGCAATCAGGGTTCAAATTCGCCTCCGAGGGCGCGCGTGTCGTCTGCGAGGCCGTGAAGGGACCGAAGGGCCTGCAGGCACGCAGGCTGCTTTCGCTCGACAATACGTCGATCGCCCCTCACATCGCGGACACGCCGCGCTTTGCCCGGTTCACGGCCGAACCCCGCGGTCCCGCTTTCGAGGCGACTGTGAAATGGTTCAATCGGGGAAAGGGCTATGGCTTCGTTTCCCGTGGACCCGATACGCCCGATGTTTTCGTTCATATGGAAACGCTTCGCCGTTGTGGCATCCGTGAATTGAGGCAGGGCCAGAAGGTGAGCGTACGCACGGGCGATGGGCCTAAGGGCGAGCTCGCAGCAGAGGTCGCCATTCTCGACTCCTGAGAAGCGGCCGGCCGATTTCCGCCGCTGACGTCCGACGAGATTCATGACACAGTGATGCGCGATTTCTGGGGCAGCAGCATGACGCGTTTGTTCCCTTGTCTGGCGAGTATCCTCGCAGCCTTTGTGCCGGTGGCGATTGCGGCCCCACTTCCCGTCACGTCCGTCGTGATCGATTCCGATCACGGTCCGATCTCGTTCAAAGCCGAGGTCGCCGCCGACCAGGCATCCCAGGAAAAGGGGCTGATGTTCCGCACCAAGCTTGCGCCCGACGCGGGTATGCTGTTCGACATCAATCCACCGCAATTCCAGACATTCTGGATGAAGAACACGGTGTTGCCGTTGGACATGCTCTTTATTCGCGCCGACGGCGTGATTTCGTCGATCGCGCCGCAAGCCGTGCCCTATTCGGAAACGCCCATTCCGTCCTATGAGCCCGTGCGCGGGGTGCTTGAGATCAATGGCGGCCGCGCCGCGGCGCTGGGCATCGAACCGGGCCAACGCGTTCATAACGCCATTTTTGGGGACGCGTTGCCGGGTCAGAAATAGGCCGGAAATGGAATTGCGCACCCGTTGAAGCCATGAAGGCGAGCGTGTAAGGGACAGGCTTGGCCGAATTTCAGGATCAGAATTTCGGGGCGTGGCGCAGTCTGGTAGCGCATCTGCTTTGGGAGCAGAGGGTCGCGTGTTCAAATCACGCCGCCCCGACCATTGATCAAAGTCGCGGCCGACAGGCCGAACGGGAGAACCTTATGCGTGCGCGTATCCATCAGCCGTCGAGAACCGCCATGCAGTCGGGCAGAGCGCACACGAAGCGATGGGTGCTGGAATATGAGCCCGAAGCGCCGCGCAATATCGACCCGCTGATGGGCTGGACCGGCTCGAGCGACATGCGCAGCCAAGTCCTGCTCGAATTCGACACCCTGGACGAAGCCGTTTCTTATGCCGAGAAGCACGGCATTCCCTACCAGGTGTTCGAGCCGCATCAGCCGATTCCGCGGCCCAAATCGTATGCCGACAATTTCCGCTTCGACCGGAAGATTCCCTGGTCGCATTAGTTGAAAGCAGGAATCGGGTATCGTTTGACCCTTGCGTTTGTACGGCTGCGGTATCTGTATTCCGACGCCGGATGGACCCCGTAGCTCAACCGGATAGAGCACCTGCCTTCTAAGCAGGATGTTGCGTGTTCGAGTCACGCCGGGGTCGCCATTTCGGGCACTTTTTATTGGCGTTTCGTGGCTTGCCCTTCTTGCGGCCGTGACCACAAACTGCGGCGAAACCGCGAGTTGGGGAAAGACATGCGCCGGATCACCCAGGCTGTAACCGCGAGCGTTTGGCTCGCGGCGATTTGGGCCGGCCCGTCGGCATCCGCCCCTGCAATGAACGACGAAACGGCCCTTGAACAGAGTTTCGACGCCAACATCCACCCCGATGATCTGCGTGACTGGCTGAAAATCCTCGCCTCGCAGCCGAACAATGTCGGCTCGCCCCATGACAAGGCCAATGCGGAATGGATCCTTGCCCATTTCAAAGAGGCGGGTTGGGACGCACATATCGAAACCTTCGACGTGCTCTACGCGACGCCGATCAGGGAGACCCTAGAACTCGTGGCGCCGGAGCCGTTCCAGGCCACGCTGCAGGAACCGCCGATCCCCGGCGATACCAGCGCCACCGCGACAGAGCCGGCGCTGCCGGCCTACACCGTCTTTCAGGGCGATGGGGACGTCACGGCGGGCCTTGTCTACGTCAATTATGGGATGCCGGATGATTACAAGACGTTGGAGCGATTGGGCGTTGGCGTCAAAGGAAAGATCATCATCGCACGCTACGGTGCCGGCTATCGCGGGCTCAAGGTGCGGCTGGCGGAAGATCATGGCGCGATCGGCTGCATCCTCTATTCCGATCCTGCCGATGACGGTTATTCCATCGACAAGACTTATCCCGCCGGACCCGCACGGCCGCCGCGCGGTATCCAGCGCGGCTCGGTCGCCGATACGCCGCTTTATCCCGGCGATCCGCTCACGCCCGGGGTTGGTGCGACCAAGGATGCGAAGCGTCTCAAAATATCCGAGGCGCAGACGCTCATGCGCATTCCTGTGTTGCCTATCTCCTATGCCGATGCGCGGGTGTTTCTGGCCGCGCTTGATGGACCGGTGGCGCCGAAAGCCTGGCGGGGCGCATTGCCGATCACCTACCACATCGGTCCGGGGCCTACGGTCGTTCACCTCGCGGTCAAATCCGACTGGGGGCTCAAACCCATCTACGACGTGATCGCGACCATGAAAGGTTCGACTTTGCCGGACCAATGGGTCGTGCGCGGCAATCACCATGACGGTTGGGTGTTCGGCGCCAGCGATCCGCTCTCGGGTCAGGTGGCGTTGCTGGCCGAAGCCAAGGCCATAGGCGTGCTTGTCCGGCAGGGCTGGCGGCCGAAACGCTCGCTCGTCTACACCAGTTGGGATGCCGAAGAACCTATGCTTGTGGGCTCAACGGAATGGGTGGAAACCCATGCGGACGAGCTGAAAAAGAAGGCGGTCCTTTACATTAACTCCGACACGAATGAGAGGGGCTTTCTGAATGCCGGCGGCAGCGAGGATTTCGAGCATCTGGTGAATTTGGTTGCAGCCGATGTAATCGATCCGGAGACGAGCGTTTCCGTGGGCCAACGATTGCGCGCGAAACTGCGCGTCGACGGCCTCGATCCCAAAGCCGAGCCGGCTGCAAAAGCGAAAGCCAAAATCGCCGCCGACCCTGCCAGGGATTTCCCGATCGAAGCCGTAGGCGGCGGTTCGGACTTTGCAGGTTTTCTGCAGCATCTGGGCGTGCCTGCGCTTGATTTTGCCTATGGCGGCGAAGGCCAGAGCGGCGGCGTTTACCATTCGCGCTACGACACGTTCGAGCACCACAGCCGGTTCGTGGATCCAGGGTTCGTCTATGACGCGCTGCTCGCGAAAACTGCCGGGCGTGCCGTGCTGCGTGTGGCCGACGCCGATCTTCCGGTCCAGCGGGCTGGCGATTTCGCCGATGCGGTTTCCGTCGATTTCACCGAAGTCAAAAAACTTGTCGGTGAAAAACGCGAAACGGCCGACAACCAGCACCAGCTGCTGCAGGATCGCGCCTTCCAGCTTGCTGCCGATCCGACAAAATCGAGCGGATTGCCGGCGGTACTCGCTTCCGTCCCCAGGATCGACTTGACAGTCCTGGAAGGCGCGGTCGCGCGGCTGAAGCACAGCGCCGCCGCCTACGATGCAGCACTTGTTAGCGGCGGTGCCAGGTTGTCGCCCGACCGGATCGAGCAGTTGCAAACACTCATGCGCGATATCGATCAGACATTGGCGCCCGATGTCGGCCTGCCAGGCCGCAGCTGGTACAAGAACCTCATCTATGCGCCTGGACGTTTCACAGGCTATGGCGCGAAGACACTGCCGGGCGTGCGCGAAGCGATCGAAGACGAACGCTGGGCCGATGCGGACCGCTATGCGAAGTTCACAGCGGATGCTTTGAACGCCTACAGCGTGAGGCTGGACCAGGCGACCGCCGTGCTTGATGGAAAATAATTCAACGGCCCTCGAATTTCGGCGCGCGTTTCCCAAAGAAGGCCGCAACACCTTCGCGCACATCCGCGCTCGGATTGGCGATCATCACGGCAAGTGCAGCATCGTTGAGCGAATGTTCGAGCGAGGCGCTGAGCCCATGCCGCATCATGCTTTTGGCCAACCGCACGGCAAGCGGCGCCTGCTCGGCAATTTGGCGCGCAAATGCGAATGTTCGCGCCACGAGTTCGTCCGCTGGCACGACTTCGGTGACGAGCCCCAATTCGAGCGCTTCGGAGGCCGAATAGACTTCATGCAGCAGCGTCATCCGGAGCGCCCTGTCGAGCCCCATGGCGCGCGGAAAAAACCACGCGCCGCCTTCGTCTGGAAGCAGGCCGAAACGCCCGGACGTATCGCCGAGCCTGGCGGTTTCTGCGGCGATGCGAAAATCGCAAGCGAGCGCCAGCGTCAATCCGCCGGCAACGGCCGGTCCGTTGACCATGGCGACAACAGGCTTGTCCATGCGATGCAGCGTGGTGACGACCGGATGCATCCCGGTGCGCATCTCATGGCCGTAGCCCAGTTGCTTGCCGGCATAGTCGATGCGATCGGGATCTTCGCCGCTCACATCGCCACCGGAGCAAAAGCCGCGGCCGGCGCCGGTGATCACGAGACACCTTTGCGCATCGTCGTCGATATAGCGACCGAGCGCCGCCACGAGTTCCTTGCACATGCCGTAGGTATAAGCATTGAGATGGTCAGGCCGGTTGAGCGTGATCCGGCCAACGCCCGGTTCTGCGATATCGTAAAGAATGTCGCGATAAGTGGTCATGGCCGTCTCCTCCGGTTCGCTCTTGCGGGCGGATGGCAATATGGGAACATGCGTGTTCGACAAGCGCAACAAGCCGCGGCCTGCGGCGGGAGGAAATCGTGAGCGACAATCCAAGCGTACTTTATGGCGTACAGGATCGCATCGCGACCATCACGCTCAACCGGCCGGACCGCTTGAATGCCTATACGGCGCAGATGAGCACGGGAATCAAGGCTTCGGTGTCGGAAGCGAATAGCGACAGCACGGTACGAGTTATCATCATCACAGGGGCGGGCCGGGGCTTTTGCGCCGGCGCAGATATGGAGAGCCTAGCGGGCAGGGCGCAGGGTGCCCACAACGACTCCCGTGCCGCCGACGGGGAGCCAAAAGATTTCTCACCGGCGCCGGGCCCCGACCTAACGGCGCATTTCAGGGACGCGGACCGTTTCACCTATTTCGTGCGGGCCAAAAAACCGGTCATCGCAGCGGTAAATGGTCCGGCGGCCGGCATCGGCTTGGTCATGGCGCTGTATGCCGATCTGCGGTTCGCCAGCGACAAAGCGATTTTCACCACCTCTTTCGCGCAGCGCGGGCTTATCGCGGAGCACGGGATCAGCTGGCTGCTGCCGCGCATTGTTGGGCAGGCGAACGCACTCGATCTGCTTTTCTCGGCCCGCAAAGTTTCGGCCGGCGAGGCAGAGAAAATCGGCCTCGTGAATAGGGTGTTCCCGCAGGAAAGCTTCATGAACGATGTGCGGGCATATGCAACCGGACTGGCAGATACATCCAGCCCGCGTTCCATTGCCATTATGAAGGCGCAGGTCTGGAAGGCGAATTTTCAGGACTACAATGCCGCACTTGCCGTGGCCGACGAAGAGATGGCGGTCAGTCTCGACCATGACGAATTCCGGGAAGGCGTCGCCCATTTCATCGAAAAGCGCGCACCCCGCTTTGCGAATATATAAAACGCCTCTACCGTCAAGATTGACCTCGCAGAAGGCAGATGTACAAAACCGGCCCAGAGTGCTGCGAATTTCGGATTCGCCACACTAGCGAGAGCGCGGATTTCGCGGGGCGTCGGAAATGAAAATCGTCGGCGGCACATGGTCGAACTGGTCGGGCGGGGTGCGCTGCAAGCCCCGCCAGGTGACCGCGCCGAAAAACGTAGTCGAGCTTGCGGCCGCCATTCGTGGCGCCGAAGGAAGCGTGCGCGTGCCCGGCAGCGGGCATTCTTTTACCCCGCTTTGCGCGACCGACGGCACATTGCTCGACATGGCGGCATTCTACGGTCTGAAAAGCACAGACAAGGAAAATGGGATTGCCACGCTTGCCGCGGCCACGCCGCTCTGGGCGGCGGGTCCCTCGCTCCACGCACAGGAACTGGCTTTCAAGAATATGGGCGACATCGACCGCCAGACGCTGGGCGGTGTCGTCGGCACCGGCACACACGGCACTGGGCGGACGCTGGGAAGCTTTTCAGCGGAAGTCGCGGGCTTCCAGCTTGTTCTGGCCAATGGCGAAGTCCTCAATTGCTCGCCGCGCGAGAACTTCGAAGTGTTTGCCGCCGGACGCACTTCGCTCGGAATGTTTGGCGTCATGACCGAGATTTCCCAGCGTGTGCGCCCCGTCTACCGGCTGGTCGAAGACAATTTCCTGCTCGCACCTGAAGAATTGTTCCGCCGGCTCGACGAACTGGTCGCGAACAATCGCCATTTCGAGTTTTTCTGGTTTCCCTATGCGAACGTCGCGATCTGCAAGACGCTCAACGAAACGGAAAAACCAGCGCCGACGCCGCGTAATGCCGAAGAATTGCGTGTGCGCGGGGAAGCTGGCGGCGCCGATTCCCGCATTTTTAGCGGGATCAATGAAGTGCTGCCTTACGCGCCATTCCTGCTCAAGCCGGCACATCGGTTGTTTTCGCAGTTCATGCCGGGTGCAGCGCGCGTGCGCTGGAGCCATGAAATTTTTCCCAGCCCCCGACCGACGCGCTTCAACGAGATGGAATATGCGGTGCCGTTCGCGCAAGGAGCGGATTGCGTTCGCGAAATCGTCCAAACGATCCGCAGGAAGCGCATCAACACGGGCTTTCCTCTCGAGTTCCGCTCTGTGGCCGCCGACAACGTCTGGCTGAGCCCGTTTTACGAACGCGAAAGTGCAACGATCGCAGTGCATCAATATCGCAGGATCGATACCGCGCCGCTCTTCGATGCCTGCGAAACCATCTTCCGCCTCTATAATGGCCGGCCGCATTGGGGCAAACGGCATACCCGCTCGCTGGCCGAATTGCAGACGCTGTATCCGAAGTTCGATCAGTTCCGGGCGCTGCGGCGCAAGCTCGATCCCGGCGGCAAATTTCTCAATGCCTATCTGAAGATGATGTTTGAATAGGTTTCATGGAGCAGCCGCTCAGCCGCTCAGCCGCTCCTCCGGAAGAAACAGGTCGGCGCGCCGGTGTGACAGGCGGGTCCCGATTGTTTGACCTTGAGAAGTAGCGCGTCGCCATCGCAATCGATCCAGGCTTCGACCAGGCGCTGCGTGTGGCCGGAGGTGGCGCCTTTGCGCCACAACTCACCACGGGACCGCGACCAATAGGTGACATCTCCGGTTTCCAGCGTCAGCGTCAGGGCTTCGCGATTTATCCAGGCCAGCATCAGGACCGCGCCGCTCTGATGATCCTGTGCGATCACGGGTACGAGCCCGTCAGCGCTAAATGTGACCTCGGTCAGGAAATCAGCGCGCGAAAGCAGCTCGATCATTGGATGGCCCGCATGCGTGCAAAACCTGCCGCGAGGTCCGCGATCAGATCATCCGCATTCTCTAGCCCCGCGTGAATGCGAAGCACCGGGCCTTCCGCCTGGAACGGCCGCGCTTCCCGAACGATATGAGCGGGAACGATGAGGCTCTCATAGCCGCCCCAGGAATAGCCGAGACCGAAAAGGGAAAAGCCGTTCATGAACGCGGACAGCGCATTTTTCGATATCGGCTTCAGCACAAGGCCGAAGAGGCCGCTGGCGCCTTTGAAGTCGCGCCGCCAGATAGCATGACCGGGATCGGTTTCCAGGCCGGGATGCAGCACGCGCGCCACTTCCTCGCGCGTCTCCAGCCAGCGCGCGAGTCTCAACCCCGTTTCTTCGTGGCGCTTGAGGCGGACCGGCATAGTCCGAAGCCCGCGCAAGGCGAGAAAGCAATCGTCCCCGCTCGCATAGAGGCCCAACTGATGATGCGTCTCGCCAAGTCTTCCGGCATGGCTGACATTTGCCGCGACGTAACCGGTCATCACATCGGCATGTCCGCCCACATATTTGGTGGCGGCCTGGATGGACAGATCGACGCCATGCGCCAGAGCGTCGAAAAGCAGAGGCGTTGCCCAGGTGTTGTCGAGCAGCACGGACGCGCCGTGGGTGCGGGCAATCTCGGCGATCGCCGGAATGTCCTGAATTTCGAAGGTCAGCGAGCCGGGACTTTCGCAGAACACAGCTTTCGTCTTCGCGCGGAACAAGGTCGCGATATCCTTGCCGATCAGCGGATCGTAATAGGTTGTCTCGATGCCAAATCGTGTCAGGAACTTGCCGCAGACGGTTCGCGTCGGGTGATAGCAAGTATCGGCCACCAGGAGGTGATCGCCGGCGCCGCAGACGGAGAGGATGGCCGTCGCTATGGCATTCAACCCCGACGGGCACATCACTGTGCGGACGCTGCCTTCGAGCGCGTTCACCGCGTCTTCCAGACTGCGCGAACTGGGCGTGCCGAGCCGGCCATAGACATAGGGCGCATTGCCGGCTTCGAGTGTCTCGAAGTCGGGGTACAGCACCGTCGAGGCGCGATAGACCGGCGTGTTGACGACGCCGAAATGGGCGCGACTCATGCGGCCGGCATGGACCGCGATCGTGTCTTTTTCGAACTTGCCCGTCATGATTTCGACACACCAAATTTGGCCGTGGACTTTAGGAGTACGAATTCCCTGCCATCAGGGAATTTAGCAGGGAATAACAAGAACAGGGAACGTTGCTCTTTTGTCCCAAACAAAACCCGGCCACTCGTTTCCGAGGGCCGGGCGCACGATGCCATCATCGCGAAATTTATACGCCGTTTGATCAAACGAGTCCAGCGGTTTCTCCGTACACAGAACGTTCCGTGTACTTCCCAGGGATTCCGTGGGATTTTCGTCATCCCCCCGGCAGCGGCTCCGAATGCGGGTCGGCCTGAGGTTCAGCCGCCAGCACAATGGGTTCCGCCGGCTTGCCTTCCAGGATGGGCCGGAGCGGCCGGTCGAACAGCCAGGTCACTACGCCTGCCGTCGCACCGATCCCCGCGCACAAGAGGAAGAAATGTACCTTGTCCATCTGTGAGAAGAAGCTGCCGATATAGCCTTCGAGCAGGTTGCCGGTGAAGCTCGTGATGAACCACAGGCCCATCATCATGGAGAGGATCTGCGCCGGCGCCACGCGGGCGACAAGCGAGAGCCCGATGGGCGAGAGATAAAGCTCGCCGAAGGTAATGATGGCGAAGAAGAAAAACAGCCACAGCCAGCTCGCATGGCCCGTGGGGCCGTTGACATAGGCGGCGGCGGCCATCACGAGATAGGACAGCGCCAGCAGGAAATCGCCGATGGCCATCTTCATGACCGTTGAGGGTTCCTTGGCGCGCTTCGACTGCCGGCCCCACAATCCCACGATCAGCGGCGTGAACGCGAAGATCATAAAGGGATTGAAGGCCTGGAACCAGGTGACGGGGATCTGCCAGTCGATCACGCCGGGAATGAGCGCGCGATTGGTGAAATCCTGCGCCCACAGATTGATCGTGTTGCCCTGCTGTTCATAGGTGGCCCAGAAGAATGTGGTCGGCACGCAGAGCAGGATGAGCGCGATCACGGCCTTCCAGTCCTGGCCCGTCAGCGGCTTCTTTTCAGCGGTGTGCGATTTGAGGCGGGCGACGCGGTCGGGCGGCAGGGTGCGCAGGGCGAACAGATAGATGATCTGACCGACTACCATGCCGATGCCAGCGGCGAAGAAGCCCCAGTGATAGCCGAAACTCGGTGACTCTGCGAGGCTGCCGCAGATGAGGGGCGAGAAAAACGCGCCCACATTGATGCCGACATAGAAAATCGAATAGGCGCGATCGATGCGGCTGTCGCCGGGTCGATAGAGATTGCCGACCTGCGTGGAGATGTTGGGCTTGAAAAAGCCGTTGCCGACAATCAGCAGCAACAGGCCGACAAAGAGGAATTGCGGCACCATCAGCGTGAATTCGCCGACAGCCATCGTGATGCCGCCGATGATGACACTGAAACGCTGGCCGAGAACGCGGTCGGCGATGATGCCGCCGAAGAATGGCGTCAGATAGACGAAGCCCGTATAGAAACCATAGATCAGGGAAGAGAAAGGCTGCACGTCGAGCGGATGGCCCACCATGCTTTCGAAGGCGCCCTTGATGGCATGATAGCCGAGCACGCTTTCCACATGCCCCGGCAGAAGCAGAAAATTGGTGAGGTAGAGCACCAGGATCGCGCGCATTCCGTAGTAGGAAAAGCGTTCCCACATCTCGGTCGTGAACAGAAATGTCAGGCCGCGTGGATGGCCGAAAAGCGTTTGCTCCGCGCTTGAATCCGTCGATGTCATTCCCCCGGTGCTCCTTTGCCTTTTTTGACGGCGGCAAGTCTGCCCGGTCGCGCCATAGAAGGAAAGCGCCGGTCAAATCAGCTCGATATAGCGTTCCTCCCGGTTCACGGGAACGAAACCCACGCGTTGATAAAGCGGCAGGGCGCGCGGATGGTCGAGCGTGCAGGTATTGACGAGAAGGCTGGAGATAGGCCTCGCCCAGGCGTTCAAAGCTGCGTGATAGAGGAAAAAGAACCCGAGCCTCCGGCCGACAAATTCAGGCATGAGGCCGAAATAGGCGAGATTGGCTTTTGCTGCATCGCGGAAATCGAGCTCGGCGATCCCCGCGGGGCAGCCATCGACATAGAGCGTGTAAAGCTCGACCTGCGGATCGGTGAGGAGCGCGGTCAGTTCCGCGTCGCTCAGCTTCTTCCGGTCCACCCATTTATAGTCGCGGCCGATGGCGTCGTAGAGATAGCGGTAGAAATGAACGGGCGGCCGCTCGGAGCGCAGCAGTGCGATCTTGCCTTTCGGTCGCGGCGGCGGAATCGCCGACGGCCGCGATTTCATTTCCAGAAAGGTGACGATTGTAGGAATGCGGCGTGGCGGGCTTTTCTTGCGCGTCATTCCGATGCCACGGGCGCCTCGGCGCGCGCCCCCCATTCCGCCCAGGAGCCGTCATAGAGCGCCACATCCACGGCGCCGGCTTCGGAGAGCGCCAGCGAGCCGATCGCGGCGGTGATACCGGAGCCGCAGGTGGTGCAGATGGGACGCGTGAGGTCGATTCCGGCTACGGTGAAAAGCTGCGACAGGTCCCGGCTGGATTTGAGCGTCCCGTCCGCACCCGTCAGCTCCGTATACGGAATATTTATGCTGCCCGGAATGTGGCCGGGCCTCACGCCGGCACGGGGCTCCTGCTCCCGGCCCGCATAGCGGTTGGCGCTGCGCATATCGATCGTCTGTGCCTCGCGCGACGCGAGGTTTCCCATCATCTGACGGAAATCGCGCCGCAGCGCGTTGTTGGTCCGCGGCGTGAAATGCCTGGGATAGGATTGTGCCGTCATGTCTTCGACGGGCCGCAACTCCCGTTTCCATTTGGGCAGCCCGCCATCGAGAACCGCCACGTCTTCGTGGCCCATGGCACGCAGCATCCACCACGCGCGCGGCGCGGAATAGATGCCCGCGCCGTCATAGACAACGATCAGATTACCGTCGCCCAGACCCAGCCTGCGCATGCGGCTGGCGAATTTGGGCGCCGGTGCCAGCATGTGGGGCAACTCGCTCGTCTCGTCGGAAAGATCGTCGATGTCGAAAAAGACCGCGCCGGGAATATGGGCTGCGAGATATTCCGCTTTTGCGTCGCGCCCGGCCTGCGGCAGGTACCACGAGGCGTCTGCGACGCGGATATCGGGCGCATGAAGATGCCCCGCGAGCCATTCGGTCGAGACCAGGGCAGAGTGGCGCTGCATCATACGAAGGGCACTTCACGAGACATATGCGGTTCGGAAAGCCAGGATGGCACGGGCAGGCCTTTCTCGTGAAGGAATACGGGATTGAACAGCTTCGTTTGATAGCGAGACCCGTAGTCGCACAACACGGTAACGATGGTACGGCCGGGCCCAAGATCGCAGGCCAGCCTGATTGCGCCCGCGACATTGATGCCCGTGGAGCCGCCCAGGCACAGACCCTCGTGTTCTAGGAGGTCGAAGACAATCGGCAGTGCTTCCTCATCGGGAATGCGATAGGCGCCGTCAATCGGCGCACCTTCCAAATTGGTCGTCACGCGACTTTGGCCGATGCCTTCGGTGATGGAAGAACCCTCAGTTTTCGGGGTGCCGTGCTTGATCCAGTCATAAATTCCGGAGCCAACAGGGTCGGCGGCGGCGATTCGGATGTCGGGATTGCGCACTTTGAGCGCGAACGCGACGCCCGCGAGCGTGCCGCCTGAACCGACGGAGCAGGTGAAGCCGTCGACCTTGCCCTCTGTCTGCCGCCAGATTTCCGGACCCGTCGTCTCGATATGGGCGCGCCGGTTGGCGAGATTGTCAAACTGATTCGCCCAGACGGCGCCGGCCGGCTCTGTATCAGCCAAACGATCGGCGAGACGGCCCGACAGCTTCACGTAATTGTTCGGATTTCTGTAAGGCACTGCGGGCACCTCGATGAGCTCCGCGCCGAGCAAGCGCAGTGCGTCTTTCTTCTCTACGCTCTGCGTCTCGGGAATGACGATAATGGTGCGGTAGCCTAGGGCGTTGCCGACCATGGCGAGGCCGATTCCGGTATTGCCGGCAGTGCCTTCGACGATGGTGCCGCCGGGGCGTAGCAGCCCACGCTCTACAGCGTCGCGAACGATGAACAGCGCCGCGCGATCCTTTACCGACTGGCCGGGATTGAGGAACTCGGCCTTGCCCAGAATTTCACAACCGGTGAGTTCGGACGGTCGGCGCAGGCGGATGAGCGGCGTGTTGCCAATTGCGGCCAGGATGTCCTGTTTGATTTCCATCATAGTTTGCGCGGTCAGGTCCCGGCCGAACCTAATGGCGCCCGCCGGGCGCTTCAAGCGATGGCGCCGGGGTCGGCACTGGCTGTGCGCTTTGCACGCGTTTCCGCACGCCATAGTCTTGTATGCGCTTCAATTCGGACATTTTCGCATGGCTTCGCGCCAAATCGTGCTCTGCGCCGACGATTACGGGCTTTCACCCGGCATCAGCCGAGGCATACGGGAATTGCTGGCTACGGCGCGCCTCTCGGCAACGAGCTGCATGACGATCTATCCGGAATTTGCCGCAGACGGCCCCAAGCTGCGACCCTATCTCGACAGCGCCGATATCGGCCTGCACTTCACATTGACCGACACCGACCGATCGCTGGCCGCTGTCGCCGCCGGAACATTCCTGCGGCCGCCAAAGCTCGCCGACATTATCCGTGAAGTGGAGCGGCAGGCAGAATTGTTCGAAGAAATTGTGGGCGCGCCGCCCGCCTATATCGACGGCCATCAGCATATTCACCTGTTCCCCGTCATACGCGATGCCGTGGTCGAGGTGGCAAAGAAGCTCGGCGCCTATGTGCGCGTCACGACGGAATCGCTCGACCTCGCACTGGCCCGGCGCCCTGCGGCGGCCGAAGCCGCCTGGCTTTCGCTCATGTCGCGAACTCTCGCGCGGCTCGCGCAACGTAACGGAGTTCCCACCAACAACGGCTTTCGCGGACCGCGCAATTTTCGAGAGAAAACCGAATATCGCGATCTGTTTTGCGCCATGATCGCGGGTGTGGGCGACGGCTGCATCGTGATGTGCCATCCCGGCCACAGCGATGCGATGCTGGCGGAGCGTGACAACGTGTTGCAGGCACGAGACGAGGAGCTACGCTATTTCGCGAGCGATGATTTTCCGCGCGATCTTGCAAATGCCAATCTGACCCTCGGCCGGCTGCGCTTTACGGCGTGAAGATTTTGCCCATCTTCACCACTTCGAAATTCGAACCCTCGACCTGACGCAACTCAGTGACCAGCCGATCGTTCTTCCAGCGCGGATCGGGTGCGCCGGAGATGTACCAGTTGCTGCCATTGTCGGCGACCATCATGCCATATGTCTGCAGCGCCCTCAGGATGGTCTTGGTCTCCTTGCTGAAATTCTGCGGGATCACATAGCTTGCCTTGAGTCTGACCCGCATGCCCATCGGCGGCAGGTTCGAATCGGTGTCGCTCGACGCCCAATGATTGGCCGGCTTCACATACGCTTCGCGCGACTGGGAAACCGTGAAACGCAACGCATGCGGGATCATGCCGGTGGCGACTTCGTCGTAGCGCACGAGCCCCGGAAAGATCGGCAGGCCCGCCGCGTCAGCGCTGGTCCAACCCTTTTTCGCGGTCGGGCGCACATCGTCGGAATCCAGATGAAAAAGGGCGGCCGAGTCGGCTTTCCAGCTGGCGCCATTATCTTCCTCGAACGATCGCCACATCTCGTAGGAACGATTGGTGTCCCGATCGATCACGATCACATGCCGGTCGCCGCCGAATTTCTTGCCGTTCGGCTTATAGCCTTCGATGGGAGCATCCGGCGGCACCGGGAAGGGGCCAGGATCACTCTGCTTGCGGTAGATCGTGAGTTTGATCGGTACGTAGGCTTGCGAATCCGGAACCACGACATAGGGAATGCCGATAATGGCGCCGCCATAAGTGCCGCTGCCGAAATCCGGATGCAGCCCGGTCGTGAGTCCGATCGACGCGATCAGGTTGTCGGAATTCGGATCGACCGGCATTTTGGAGATATCGGTGTTCCAGGCATTGTCGGCCGGAAAGGGCACCGCGCCGTTCATGTCGGCATCGATGCCCAGGCTGGCATTCGCCATTGAGCCGTACTGCCAATCCGGATGCGTTCTTGCCGTCGCGCAAATGGACAGAAGCACCGCCGTCGCCGCGGAAACTAAGAGCAGGAATGTCCTCATGGTCTCCCTCCCGCAAAAAGGTGCGAAAACATGGGCCTCAAGGCGTTAACCCTGGGTAGTGATTTTTCGCGCAATGCGCTGGATCGTTCCGGTCAGATTCGACGGCAGGCGGTTCACTTTTCCACGGCTGCAGTTTTTCGTTTCTTGCGGGATTTTTTTTCCTTGACGGTGGCGCGCCGCTCGGCCCGCAGCGCCTTTCGTTTAGCGCGCGTCACCGTGGAAGCGCTACGTTGCTGCACGGACGGTGTTATTGCGTTGGCGAGATCGACGGCAATCTGCAATGCCGTGCGGGCCGTGCGCGCTTCTTCCTTGGTTTTGTAGGAGAACAGCGAAATTCTTTTGCCAGCCGCGGTGAGCGCAAATGCCCATTTGTCCCCGACAGATTCGACTTCACCAACTTCGCCTGCCTTCTCGCTGTCCATCATGACCATTGCATCGTTCTCCGTAGTGATTCTTAAGAATCGGCCCGGCGTAGACATCAGGTCAAGCTTGTGCTGGCCGAAAGGGCCCGCTGACTGAGATCGGTCGAAAGAGAACGTTCTCTGCATCTGCATGAAGATTGGCTCCCCGGGCCGGACTCGAACCAGCGACCCAGCGGTTAACAGCCGCTTGCTCTACCGACTGAGCTACCGGGGAACGGCGCGCGTGTTAGCGCATCCGGAGAGGCATGGCTATACCAAAGAGGAGGAAACGCACGGATTTCGACAGGACGTTCGGCTTCTCACTTGAGATCCGCCACAGAACACTTTGGCGTCTCAGCGGCGCTGGCACCCGCTCGATTCTTGCCGCGCCTGCGAGGAATTGGCTGTATGCACACTTGCCCGCCGGCCCAAAAAGGCGGGCCGGACAATGGGTCCGGCCCAGGGGGTTGTAGTGGTGGGGTGTCTTCAACAAAAAGACCACTAGATGCTGATACCATAAGGTTAACAAAACCTTAACAATCTGTCGACTGAGAGCTGAGTTCGCTCCGAATCCGCCGAATTTGAAAAGCTGGAGGCCACGCCCGGAATTGAACCGGGGTACGCGGTTTTGCAGACCGCTGCGTCACCACTCCGCCACGTGGCCCAAGGCGACGCGGCCTATAGCAATTCGACCGCTTCCGCAACCGTTCCTCTGCGATGGAAATGGCCGAATGGTGTGTTCCCGGATGTAACGCCGCATGCGTTGTCAGCCTGTCGAACCCACAGTATAAGCGCCAGCATTCCCGCCGCTTTTCGTTCGAGACCGTCGATGCCCGACTATGCCGCCCAGCGATCCAACATGGTTGCTTCGCAAATACTGGCGAACGACGTGACCGACACACGCTTGCTCGCGGCATTCGCAAAAATCGAACGCGAACGGTTCGTGCCGGGGGCCAAGCGGGCGCTTGCCTATGCCGATGCACAGGTCGAAATTGTACCGGGTCGTTGGTTGCTCGATCCGCGAACCTTCGCGAAATTGCTGCGGCTGGCGGAAATATTCCCCGAGGACAAAGTGCTCGATGTCGGATGCACCGCAGGCTATTCGACGGCGGTGCTTTCCCTTATCGCAGGTCGTGTTGTTGGTCTCGAGCAGGACGCTGATCTGGTCCGCGTTGCATCCGAAGCGGTACGGACCCTGCCTGCGCCGAACGCGACGGTCGTTCAGAACTCACTCCCAGACGGCTACGGTACGGCGGCGCCGTACGACGTGATTGTCATTGAGGGCGCCATCGAGGCCGCGCCGCACGCGCTTCTGGCGCAATTGGCGGATGGTGGACGCCTCGTCACGATCGTGCGGAATGAAGTCCAGGGCCACGCCGTTCTCTACCTGAACGAGCAGGGTAGAATTGGGCGGCGTGTCGCATTTGACGCTTCAGCCCACGTCCTGGCGGGTTTCCGGCAGCCCGCTGGATTCGTGTTCTGAAATGCTCATATGAGTCGCACGAGGGCGCTGTTGATCGGGGTACCGGGATAATATGAGCAACATTTATGTGTGGGCGCCCTTGCTTGCAGCTGCTGTTTTTTTTCCGCTGAGCAATGCGACAGCTGGAATCTTCACGCTGGGTGAAGCAATGGGTATCGCCTATGAGACCAATCCACAGCTCGACGCCGCGCGCGCGGGACAACGCGCGACTGACGAAGGCGTGGCACAGGCCCACGCCAATTGGCGGCCAACTGTCAACCTCAGCGCGAGCTATGGTTACGAGTCGTTGCAGACAAACGGCTATACCATCCTTCTGCCCTCGCATCCGGTGACAGCCGGGGTGACCGTGACGCAGAACGTTTTCCGGGGCGGCAGAACGGCCGCCGAAATCAGCAAGGCAAAAGCCCTTGTGCGAGCCGGCCGGGCACAGCTTACCATTACGGAAGAGGGTGTGCTTCTGGATGCCGCCACCGCCTATATGAACGTGGTGCGGGACGAAGCGACGATGGAATTGCGGAAAAGCAATGTCACCGTGCTGCAGAAACAGCTCGATGCGACGCAGGAGCAGTTCAAGGTCGGGGAATTGACCCGTACCGACGTGGCGCAAAGCGAGGCACGTCTGGCCGGTGCGCAATCAGATCTTGTGACCGCGGAAGGGCAACTCGCGATCAGCAGGTCGGATTTCGAGCACGCGGTCGGACGTCCGGCCGAGAGTCTGGAGGCCAATCCGCCGCTGCCCTATGTGCCATCCACGGAAGACGCGGCCATCGACATCGCAAACCGTCAGAGTCCCGCCATCGCGGCGGCGCGGGAGACTGCCAAAGCCGACGATTATGCGATCGACGATGCGGTCGGGGCTTTGCTGCCGCAACTATCGATTAACGGCCAATATCAATATTCCAGCGACTCGCTCGAATCGGGATTCGGCACCGGCACGCAGCATGTTGCGGCCGTCGTCGGCGAACTCACCGTGCCCATCTACCAGGGCGGGGCCGACGAATCCATGGTTCGGCAAGCGAAGGACCAGAAAGCCCAGGCCGAGATTGAAATTGCCGATGCCGAGCGTCAGGCGATCGCCGGCACGCGAACCGCCTGGCAAAGCCTCATAGCGGCCCGCGCGACCATCGCGTCCACGATAAAGCAGGTTGAGGCGAACAAGGTTGCCTATGAGGGCGTGAGACAGGAACAACAGGTTGGCTCCCGCACCGTCCTGGATGTGTTGAACGCGCAACAGGAATTGCTCAACGCGCAAGTAGCGCTTGTCGGTTCCCAGCGCGACCAGCAGGTGGCCACATATCAGGTGCTGGCTTCGCTCGGCTGGCTCACGGCAAAGAACCTGAAGCTCAACGTGCAAACCTATGACCCGGCAGACAGCTACGACGACAACGCCAACCGTTGGTTCGGATTTGGCGATTGAAGCATCGCGCCTATGTCGGCGTTAACTCCGTCTTTTCTTATTCGCGCAACTATCTTACGGTTCATGCAGATCGTTTAGCGCACGCGGTTGGAGCGAGGGCAATGACAAATCCCCAACACGAACCCACGATGGAGGAAATACTTGCCTCCATCCGGAAGATCATCTCCGACGATGCGAACGATACGCAACCCGCGCCGGCAGAGCCGGTCGGCGAAGCGGCACCGACCGCGGAACCCGAGGTGCTCGAATTGACGCAGGAAGTCCATGAGACACAGGCTGCGGTCGTTCCCGCACCGGATGTCGTGCCTCCTCAACCGCCAATTCCGGAAGCCGCACCGATGCCGATCGTCGACGTTTTCCCCCCATCGATCAAGGAGACCCCAGTGAGCAGCCAGGCCGAAGCTCCTGCACATTCCAGCGAAGGAATTTTTTCGGATAAATCACGCAAAGCGCTCGACGATACGTTCGCGAACCTTGCTCCCGACCCTGCATCCGCGGGCGGCACGACCGCACCGGTCGCTCCGGTCGACGGACCGACTGTTGCGGCGGCCTTCGACCGCGCCGTGCGCGAGACCTTCGAGCCCGTCCTGCAAAAGTGGTTGGACGACCACGCCGACACGATCGTGGAGCGCATGAAGCCACTGATCGGGGAATGGCTCGACGAGCATTTTCCCGCCATGCTGGAAGATGCCGTACGCGGAGAAGTCGCACGCGTCGCGAAAACGCGGATCCGCCGCTAAATTCCGCCAAATCGTGTTATCAGGGCGGAGACAAACCGCCCCGTGAATGCCTCTTGACGCCGCGGCCTGCGGGCGGTTTGACAATCCCAGCCGTTCGCCGCCAGCGTTCATGAGGCCAGGTCTATGCTCGACACCAAATTCCAGCCCCAAGAGGTTGAGGGGCAGATTTACGCCAAATGGGAAGCCTCGGGCGCATTTCGTGCTGGCCGCCGGCTCGGTGCCGAGACCTTTTGTATCGTCATTCCGCCCCCCAACGTCACCGGACGGCTCCATATCGGCCATGCCCTCAACAACACGCTGCAGGATGCGCTGGCGCGGTTCGAGCGTATGCGGGGCAAGGATGTCCTGTGGCAGCCAGGCACAGACCATGCCGGCATTTCGACCCAGCTTGTCGTCGAGCGCGATCTTGCTGCCCGTCAAATGAGCAGAGCCGCGATGGGCCGGGAAAAGTTCCTCGAAGCCGTGTGGCAGTGGAAAGAGGAATATGGCGGCGCCATCGTGCAGCAGCTGCGGCGGCTCGGTGCCTCGTGCGACTGGTCGCGCGAGCGGTTCACGATGGACGAAGGTCTGTCGCGTGCGGTGACGAAGGTGTTCGTCGAACTCCATCGCAGGGGGCTCATTTACAAGGACAAGCGCCTCGTCAACTGGGACCCGCGCCTCGAGACGGCGGTCTCCGATCTCGAAGTCGAGAATATCGAGGTCAAGGGCCATCTCTGGTACATCAAATATCCCATCGATGGCCAAGCGGGCAAGTTTATCACCGTTGCCACAACGCGACCGGAGACCATGCTGGGCGACACGGCCGTCGCGGTTCACCCGGATGACGAACGATATCGCGATCTGGTCGGCAAATATGTCCGGCTGCCGCTGACGGACCGACTGATCCCCATCGTCGCGGATGAATATTCCGACCCTGAAAAGGGAACAGGAGCAGTCAAGATCACACCCGCCCATGACTTCAACGATTTCGAGGTCGGACGGCGGCACAATCTGCCCTTGATCGGTATCCTCGCCCGCGACGGCACGCTCAATGATGCAGCACCTGCGGCCTATCGCGGCCTCGACCGCTTCGTCGCGCGCAAAGCGATACTTGCCGATCTCGAAGCGCTGGAACTTGTCGATCGGGTCGAGCCGATCACGCACGCCGTTCCGCATGACGAGAAGACGAAAACCGTCGTGCTGGAACCGTATCTCACGGAGCAATGGTATCTGGATGTGCGTCCGTTGGCGGAGAAAGCGATCGCCGCCGTTGAAGACGGCCGTACGCGTTTCGTGCCCGACCGATGGGCCAATGTCTATTTCAACTGGATGCGCAACATCCATCCCTGGTGCATCTCGCGCCAGCTTTGGTGGGGTCACCAGATTCCGGTCTGGTATGACGAGGACGGCAACGTCTATGTCGCCGAGACGGAGTCGGCGGCATTGGCGGATGCGCACACGACGCGCGGCGGCGACGTCCGGCTTACACGCGATCCTGACGTGCTCGATACCTGGTTTTCCTCGGCGTTATGGCCGTTCTCGACCCTGGGCTGGCCAAAGGCCACGCCCGAACTGGCGCGCTTCTATCCGACGGATGTCCTCGTTACGAGCTTCGACATCATCTTCTTCTGGGTCGCGCGCATGATGATGATGGGTCTTGAGTTCATGCCCGACGTGCCCTTCCGCCGCGTGTTCATCCACACGCGAGTGCTGGACGAGAAGGGCCAGAAAATGTCGAAGACAAAGGGCAATGTCGTCGACCCGCTGGTGCTGATCGATGAATTCGGCGCCGACGCGCTGCGGTTCACACTTACGCTCGCAGCCGGGCAGGGCAAGGACATGCGCATCGGTCCCAGCCATGTCGAGGTGAATCGCAATTTCGCTACCAAGCTCTGGAACGCGGCACGCTTTTGCGAAATGAACGGGTGCCTGACGCGGGACGATTTCGATCCGGCTGCTGCGAAGCTCACCGTCAACAAATGGATCGTCGCTGAGACGGCGTCAACAGCGGCCGCCGTCACGCGCTCGCTCGAAGAGCTGCGATTTAATGACGCTGCGAACGTGCTTTACCAGTTCGTGTGGTCGATCTTCTGCGACTGGTATGTGGAGCTCATCAAACCCGTTCTGAACGGTGAGGAAGAGGCAGCCAAAGCGGAAACACGCGCGACGGCAGCCTGGGTTCGCGATCAAATTCTCAAGCTGCTGCATCCGTTCACGCCTTTTATCACCGAGGAACTGTGGTCTCGCACCGAAAATTCAGACGCCCCAAGGACTTCGCTCCTCATCGAGGCTACGTGGCCGGAACTTTCTCTCCTGCCGCAAGACAAGGATGCTCAGCAGGAGATCGGCTGGTTGATCGATCTCGTTTCCGGGGTAAGGTCGGTCCGTGCCGAGATGAACGTGCCGGCCTCGGCGAAGATTGCCGTGATCCTGAAGGACGCCAATGAAAAGACGCGCGAACGTCTTGGGCGCCATGAAGCAGTTATCCTTTCGCTGGCACGCCTTTCTTCATTGATGGCGGCCCCATCGATTCCTAAAGGATCCGCCCAGTTTGTCGTCGGGGAAGCTGTCGCGGCCCTGCCATTGGGCGATGTCATTGACTTCGCCAAAGAGCGGGCCCGGCTCGACAAGGATTTGCGACATGTCGAAGCCGAAATCGCGAAATTCGATGCGAAGCTCGGTAATGCGGATTTTATCGCGCGTGCACCGGAAGACGTGATCGACGAACAAAAAGAAAAACGCGCTGAGGCCTCCGCTCTCGCCGCGAGACTGCGCGAGGCAAGGGGCCGTTTAGAAGCCTGAATTTTGTATTCTTCCTTCGGGATTGGAAGAAAGAAGATACCAGCGAGCTGTTATGACCAAATTCGACAAATCCAGGCTGCCGTCCCGTCACGTCACTGTCGGACCCGAGCGCGCGCCTCATCGCTCCTACTATTACGCGATGGGACTAACGGAGGAGGAGATCGCGCGGCCGTTTGTCGGTGTTGCGTCCTGCTGGAACGAGGCGGCGCCCTGCAATATCGCGCTGATGCGCCAGGCGCAGTCGGCAAAGCGTGGCGTGAAGGAGGCGGGCGGTACCCCGCGCGAATTCTGTACGATCACCGTTACCGACGGTATCGCGATGGGCCACGAGGGAATGAAATCTTCGCTGGTCAGCCGCGAGGTAATCGCCGATTCCGTCGAACTCACGATGCGCGGTCATTGCTACGACGCGCTGGTGGGCATTGCGGGGTGCGACAAGAGCCTGCCGGGAATGATGATGGCGATGCTGCGACTCAATGTTCCCAGCGTTTTTCTGTATGGCGGCTCGATCATGCCGGGCAGGGTCAAGGGCCGGGACGTGACGGTCGTCGACATTTTCGAGGGAGTCGGCCAGCACGCGGCAGGCAAGATGAGCGACGCCGATCTGCACGAACTCGAATGCCATGCCTGTCCGGGCGCCGGCGCGTGCGGCGGTCAGTTCACGGCAAACACCATGGCCTGTGTCGCCGAAGCGATCGGCCTGGCACTGCCTTATTCGTCAGGCCCTCCCGCCGAAGTGATGTCACGCGATGATTTTGCTCTGGCGGCGGGGCAGGCGGTGATGACGCTGGTCAAAAAAGGCATCAGACCGCGCGCGATCTGTACACGCGCCGCGTTCGAGAACGCCGCGGCCATCGTTGCGGCGACTGGCGGCTCCACCAATGCCGCGCTGCATCTGCCGGCCATGGCGAATGAAGCCGGAATCGAATTCGATCTGTTCGACGTTGCCGAAATCTTCAAACGCACACCCTATCTCGCTTCGCTCAAACCGGGCGGCGACTATGTCGCCAAGGATATGTGGGAAGCCGGCGGCGTGCCGATGTTGATGCGCACGCTGCTGGACGGCGGCTATCTGCATGGCAATTGTCTCACAGTGACCGGCAAAACGTTGGCGGAGAATTTGGTGGGCGTGACCTTCAACGGCGACCAAAAGGTTATGCGACCTGCCAGCAACCCGCTTGCTCCCACCGGTGGCGTTGTGGGTCTCAGAGGCAATCTCGCGCCGGAGGGTGCCATCGTGAAGGTGGCGGGCCTCAAGCATTTGCACCATCGCGGTCCTGCGCGCGTATTCGATTGCGAGGAAGACGCATTCGCAGCGGTTCAGGCGCGCGACTATCGCGAGGGCGACGTCATCGTCATCCGCTACGAAGGTCCCAAGGGTGGCCCGGGTATGCGCGAAATGCTTTCGACGACCGCGGCGCTCTATGGCCAGGGCGTGGAAAATATCGCGCTCATCACCGATGGACGCTTTTCCGGTGGCACGCGCGGACTCTGCGTGGGACATGTGGGTCCTGAAGCAGCAGAAGCAGGTCCGATCGGCCTCATTCGCGATGGCGACATCGTTTCCATCGATTCCGAGAGGGGAAGTCTCGACGTCGAATTGTCGGATGCGGAAATAGCGGAACGCCGTAGGATCTGGACCCCGAAACCGGCTTCGTTCGGTTCAGGCGCCCTCTGGCGCTATGCAAAGAATGTCGGGCCGGCACGCAACGGCGCCGTTACGACTCCGGGCGCCGCGAGCGAGGTGCGCTGCTACGCTGATATCTGACCAGTATGTCCTGACTTTCAGAAAATTCGTTTCTCATCGTTGAACCAAAGGGGAGAACGGTTCAGATCGATGAACTTGCGCTCGTCTTCCAGCAATTCGAGACCGGCTGCACGGCCTTCGGGCGACTGCGCGGCTGCCTGCAACTCCTCGAAACTGTCCCACCACAACTCGGCCACGCCGTCGAACATCTCCCGCGCGCCACGCCCGGCACGTATCCAGTCGTTCAAATCTGTTGCGGCGGCATGAAGCTGCACATAACGCCGGATACGCAGCGCGTTCCTGTGGCTCGCGACGAGCGGGGCGTGTTTTTCCAACCAATAGGAGTGGAATGCGTCGCGTGTCAGGCCGGGCAGGCGATGCAGGCAGAAGCTGAGTTTTATCACGACGCGCTCCGAATTCGGTCCCTTCAGGACGCCTGAATGGCATGCACTTTCTGGCCGGCTTCCAACCGCTCGGCGCCGCGCACGATCACATGATCTCCCGCTACGATAGGCCCCTTCACCTCGACCAGGGGTCCCTCCTGGGAACCGATTTCGACGGCGATGCGTTGGGCGACATTTTTTGGATCGACCTTGAAGAGGTAGGTATTGTCCTCGCGCAGCACGAGCGCGTCGCGCGGCACGGCGATCACATTGTGCGGCTGTGCGGAGGGGACGAATACCTTGGCGGCGTCGCCGACGAAACCTGCGCCAGGCGGCAACGTCAGGCGCATTTCAATCGTGCGGCTTGCTATATCGCCGACCGGCACAATCGCGCGCACCTTTGCGATAACTGGCCTGTTTTCGATTTCAACCGTCACAGGCAACCCTTCGCTCATATAGCGAGCCGCGTCGATCGGCGTTTGCACACTTACTTCCGTCGAGCTGATATCGACGAGGCGCACAATGGCCTTGCCCGCGGTCGCGTATTCGCCGGGATTGATCAGGCGAGCGACGACGCGTCCGGGAAAGGGCGCGCGGATATCGCTGTGCGAGAACTCATATTGACTCTTGTGAAGCGCCGCTTCCGCCTGGGCGAGAGCGGCGGCATCCATGTCGCGCGTAGAGGCGGATTGATCGCGCGTGCTCTTGGCGATGGCGTTCTGGGAAAAGAGATTTTCCATACGCGAGGCCTGGTCGCGATCGAAGCGCAATTGCGCGGCGAGACGGGCGACATTTGCCTTGTCCGACGCCAATTGCAGTCCCGCTAGGTTATTGTCGATGCGAGCCACCACATCGTTCGCACCGACGATCGTTCCCACTTCCGCGACCCAGGAAATGCGTCCTTCGACTTCCGATGCGAGTTGCGAATCGTTGCGTGAAACGACAGTACCCGGCATCACGATCTTCGGTGCCATCTTGACGAGGCGGACGGCCACGACGCCGACAGATGGCGGATCGGCCTTTTGGTCAGCTGAAGCGGCCGACGCGAAGGACAGCATTGTGGCCACAATCAGGATCCGCGCGACGCCCTCGCTTCCTTTTCTCGTCCGCCGCTTCCGGGGTGGGAGAAGTGCAGGTCCGCAGAATGTCCAGTTTCTCACGCTGCTTGCCTCGCGGGGGTCATGGGCGCCTGACGCAACGCGATCGGCTTCTCGCCGAGCCGAAGCATCGCGGGCATCAACACCAGGGTAAAGACGTGACTTACGATTATACCGCCGACGATGACAGCCCCCAAGCCACGATAAATCTCGGCCCCAGGTCCCGGCACCAACACCAGGGGCAACATACCGAAGATAGCCGTGAGGGTGCTGGAGAAAATGGGACGCAGACGCGTCTCCAGGCTGGAGCGGACCGCATCGACGCGGGTCATACCTTCCGCTTCCGCCTGACGTGTGCGCGCCACCAGCAGGATTGTGTTGTTCACCACCAGACCCAGCACGATGATGAACCCGATCATCGTCAGAAGATCGAGCGGTTGAAACACGAAGAGGCCGAGCACCCGCAACGCGGCCATGCCGCCTACCATACCCAGCGGCAGTGCAATCGTTGCGATGGCGGCGTCCCACATCGATTTGAACAGTGCCGCCATAATGAGGAACAGGATTAGGACCGCGAGCCCGAAATTCTTGCCCATGGTCCAAAGCGCATTGTCCAAATGATCGGCGGCAGCGCCGTACGTGACGGTGCCGTCAGCTGGCAACAGTTTGCGGATTTGAGGCTCGATATCGTGGCGAATGGCTTTCATTGCATCTTCAAGTGCCATGCCGCGGGGCGGCTGGAAGTTCAACGCAAAGGTGCGGCGGCGATCAAGCCGATAGACGCCGCTGGGCGCCAAGGTTGGCTGCATGTCAACGAGATGGCCGAACGAAACCACACCACCGCTCGGCGTCGCAACCGGTGCGCCGCTCACGGCGTCCGGCGAAACCATCGGTTGCGATTTCAGGATTAAATAGAGCTGCTTTTCTCCGTCATAGCGCTGGCCGACATAAAGGCCTTCGCCGAAAGCTTGAACGAGGTTGGCGACATCGGGCCGGGTCCAGCCGACTTCGGCTATGGACCGGTCATCCGGCAGCAGCTTCAATTGCGGCTGGTCGAAATCGAGCGTGGGATTCGTGTTGAGGACCGCATCCGGGAACTTCTTTGCAAGCAGCGAGAAGCCCTTTTTTGCCGCCGCGCGCATCGCGTCGGCATCATTCGACTGGATATTGATGGATATGCCGCCTCCCTCGTCGAAGCCGCCGAACAGGCTTCCCATCTGTGCAAATGCCTGCGTATCCGGAAGATCGCGGATGACGTCGCTGCGTACGATTTTCTCGATCTTTGGGAAATCCTCGTCATTTGGGACGCGCACGGCCATGTCCATGAATCCAGGGCCGTCCATTTTCACGAAATAGTTCAGAAGCTTGGGCTGCTTCTGTCCCGTCATATAGGGCGTGAGGCGGTCGATGATGGGACGCGCGATCTGTTTGTCGGCAAACTCGACTGTCGCACCCGCAGGGTATTGCAGAAAGCCGTCGATCGCGGCCCGCTTGACCTGCGGCAGATATTGCAGGCTCGGCAGAAGCAGCCAGGTGCCCAGCATGGAGCCCGCGATAAGTCCGAAGATCCAGAACTGACGCTTTCGCGGCGTATTGGTGAGGGTCATAACGTAGTCGGTAATCCCGCGCCACAGGCTTGCAAGCTCCGATACCTTCGGCCGCGTTTTGAGGAACAGCATGGACGCGACGGGCACCACCGTGATCGCCACGATCAGGGAGACGAACACGGCAAACGCGATCGTCAATGACAAGTCCGCGAAAAGTTGGCCCTCGACGTCCTTCAGAAAGATAACCGGCACGAAGATCGCGACGTTCGTTGCGGTCGAAGCGAGCAGGGCGCCCCACACCTGATCCGTGCCCGTTTGCGCCGCTTCCGCGGCCGGCATGCCGCGCTCGCGCAGTCTCAGAATATTTTCGAAAGCGACAATGGCTGCGTCCAGGACCATGCCGGTGGCAAACGCCAAGCCTGCCAGCGACACGACGTTAAGCGTGCGTCCGGCAAGGTTGAGAAGCATCACGACCGCGAACAGACAAATCGGAATTGCCGACGAAATGATGAGCGTGCCGCGCCATTCACGCATGAAGAACCACAGCACCCCGACGGCCAACAGGATGCCGAGAATCAAATCGGACGTCACCATTCCGACGGCTTGATTGATAAAATGCGACGGATCGAACGAGTAGGCGAGGACTACACCTTGTTCTTTCGCCGGGCCGTTGTTGATCTTGACGAGTTCTTCCTTCACGGCGTTGACGGTGGCCAGCACGTTGGCGCCGGACGCCCGAAAGATTTCGATTCCCAATGCGGGGTTGCCATCCTGGTAGGCGAAGCCCTGCGCCTTGCTGCGGCCGACATGGACATCCGCGATATCGCCGAGATAGACGGGTTTGCCGTCGCGCCATTCGAGGACGAGGTTTTTCAACGCCGGGACCGAATAGCGACCCCGAAAGGAGAGTTCGTACTGGCGCCTTCCGACATCGATGGTGCCGCCGGACATGTCTTCCGCGCCGCTGATCTGCTGCGCCATTTTCGGAATCTGGATACCGAGCTCCGCGGCGCGGATCGGATCGAACACGATGTCGATTTCCTCGGTGCCGCCATTGCTGTTGATCTCGGCGCTGCCGACGCCCGGGATGGCTTCGAAGCGCGGAAGGACGACGTTCTTGAGAAATCGCTCGTAGCTGTTTACGTCCCGCGTGTTGCCAGGCAGCTTCTGCATGAAGACGTAAAGCAGGGTCGCATTTGAATCCCTTGTGCTCGCGAGCTGGACGAATGGCTTCTGCGCATCCACGGGCAATTGCGGTACGCGGTTGAGACGCCCGATCACATCGACCAGCGTACTTCTCATGTCCGTGCCGAGTGCAAAGGTCAGGGCGATGTAGCCGCCGCCCTGGTTGGCATAGCCATCCATCTCCTGCAGGCCCGGAATGCCCTGCAGCACATCCTCTTCTGGTTGGACGATCTGCGCTTCAATTTCGCGCGGCGCCTCCGCCCTCCAGTCGGTTTCGATGCCGATCTGCGGCCGGTCGATATCCGGGAAAAGCTGGGTCGGGAGGCTGTAAAGTGCAAAGACCCCGAACAAAATGGTCACCGCCACGCCGACGGCGACGGCCGCCGGACTGCTCAGGCTGGCTCGGGTGAGTGCCCGCATTGCTCCCTCTCACTCAGATTCGCCACCGTGTGACATTGAACGGGACTTGGGCGGATATAAGGCTCACATCCCGGTGAACAGCCATGCGCAAAAGCGTGAGCCCCCCGGCGGAATCGTCGTAGCTTCCAACTAGCGGAGGCCCAGACGACGGTCATGCGTGCCGGGCTCGGGGTAGTATGCTAAAGGGATGCGTCAGGGGAGGGCAGCGAGATGCGCTGGGTTTGGAGAAGTATTGTCGTTGTCCTGCTGATTGCAGTGGCGGGCGCCGTCTACGGTTACACAAAATTCATCGGCGCGCCATTCAGCTTCAACGCCATGCTGAACCGGCAGGCAATCGGTCTGGTCATCGATCGCCCTGAACGCCTGACATCGATCGGCATCGTCGACGGAACGTGGCTGGATTTTCACAGCGGCAAGCTCGATCCGTATTCCCTGAAAGATCGCGCTGCAGATTATGCGCGCGACCGCCGCAACAAAGCGGAGATCAGGCGTTGGGACAGGAACTCGCTGTCACAGCAGGACCGGCTCTCCTACGACATCGCGCTTTGGAACTACGATCGCGGACTTGCCGACGAGAAATACCCCTGGCTGGGCGCGAACGGCCAAGCCTATCCCGTCAACCAGGCGTTCGGCATTCAGAAAAATCTGCCCAATTTCCTGCTGTCCCAGCACCAGATCAAGAACGCCTTGCTGGCAAGGCACTATGTGGACCGTCTGGGGGCGATGGCGAAAATCCTCGACGCCGTAAATCTGGATGTTGCGCGTCAGGGCCTTGCAGGCGTCGTCCCGCCAGACTTTGTCGTCGACGACTCTATCCAGCAGATGACATCGCTTATTGCGCCCGCGCCCGAGAGAAACGTGCTCGTCACCAATCTCGCCGCAAAGATAGCAAAGCTCGACGATCTCGACCAGAGCGAAAAGAACGCGCTCGTCAATGACGCCGCGATAGCTGTTCACGATGGAATCTATCCGGCCTATCGCCGCCTCATTGTCCGTATGCAGGCATTGCGGAAACTGGCGACGCACGATGCGGGCCTTTGGCATCTCAGCGGCGGCAGCGCTTACTACGCCGATCAACTCAAATTCCTCACTTCGACCGACATGACGCCCGGCGAGATACACCAATACGGCTTGAGCGAAGTCGCGCGCATCACGGCCGAGGCGGACGGCGTCCTCAAATCCGTGGGGCTTGTCGACGGCACTGTCGGCACGCGGCTCGACAAGCTTATGCACGATCCACGTTTTCTCTATCCCGACAACGACACGGGCCGCGCTCTGATGCTCGCGCGCTACAAGCTCATGCTCGGTCACGTCAAAACGCTGCTGCCGCAATATTTCTCTCTTTTGCCCACGCAGACGCTCGATGTGCGTCGCGTGCCTCCCTTTGCCGAAAAGGGGTCGGCGGGCGCCTATTACGAACCGCCGTCGCTAGATGGTTCGCGGCCCGGCGTGTTTTTCGCGAATCTGCGCAATGTCGGCGAGACACCGATGTGGGCAATGCCGACGCTCGCCTATCACGAAGGTATTCCCGGCCATCATCTCCAGATTTCCACGGCGATGTCGATCGCGGGACTGCCCTATCTCCGCCGGTTCAACTTCCTGCCGGCCTATGGCGAAGGCTGGGCGCTCTATGCCGAACATCTGGCGAAAGACATGAAGCTCTATGACAACGATCCTTATGGCGATCTCGGCCGGCTGCAGGCCGAGCTGTTTCGCGCCGTGCGCCTCGTTGTCGATACGGGAATGCACGCCCAGCACTGGTCGCGCGAGCAGGCGATCGACTACATGCAGACGACAACGGGCATGGCGCCCTCGGACGTGACGGCGGAAGTTGAGCGCTATGTCGTCTGGCCCGGACAGGCCTGCGCCTACAAGATCGGCATTAAGATGATCCTGGGCCTGCGCGAACAGGCGCGGGCCGAGCTCGGTCCCAAATTCAATTTGAAGGAATACCACAAGATCGTTCTGGAGAACGGCGCCATGCCGTTATGGCTGCTGCAGAAAAATGTCGATGCATGGATCGCCTCGAAAGAGGGATTAACCACGCGCCAATAATACCTCTCCACGCCTTCCGACCGCTGCTCTGTCGCTTGCTGTCTGGCAGTACGCCGTTTACATTTCGTTAACGATTGTGGCGGGTGACTGGGGGCCGGTAATGAAGCCGATATTGACGTTGGCGTTTTTGATCGCCTTCGGTTGGGGTGGTGCGCAGGCGCAATCCGTTTCTGGCAGCCCCGAAAACCAGGATGCCTATTTCCAGGCCAAGACCATTTTTCATTCCGGCTTGCGGGGCACGCACACCGTCGCCCTGACCTTCGACGACGGCCCGAACGGCTACACGCCGGCCGTCCTCGACGCATTGCAGGCGCAGCATGTGAAGGCGACCTTCTTCATCGTGGGGCGCATGGCAGAGACCTATCCCGGCGTCCTGGCGCGCATCGCAGCCGAGGGGCATTTGCTCGCCAACCATACCGCGACTCACCCGCTGCTGGGCCGCCGCTACGTCGAGCGCCCGGATCTGCTGGTCGAACAGATCCGCGCGGTGGACGATCTCATCTCGCCGCTGATGCCGCGCGGTTCAAAGTATTACTTCCGCGCGCCATATGGTGCGTGGCGGGCAGCTCATGCGGCGGCGCTGAATGCCGACCCCGTCCTCAGAAAATATGCCGGTCCGGTCTACTGGGACGTGGGCGGCGAAACCAGCCTGAGCGATGACGGCTATGTGCTGAGCGCTGCGGACTGGAATTGCTGGCATCGCGGCTGGGATGCGCAGACCTGCGCCAGGGGATATGTGCGCGAAATCCGCCGCAAGAACGGCGGTGTCGTGATCATGCATTGCATCCATGCGCGGTCTGCGGCCCTCGTCGCCGCGGTGGTGCCGGTGTTGATCGACGAAGGCTACACGTTCGTGCGGTTGGACCAGGTTCCCGGGTACAAGCCGTATGAGACTCCACCAAACGATCGAGGACCCATCTTCGCGGACGCCGACAATGCAAACTTGGTTACCATAGCGCGGTAAGCTTTTTCGCATCGCAACTGCAATAGAATGCGGTCCGCTGTCTTTTTCCTGCGGATATTTCAATAACATCAATGATTTGAATAAATACATTCCATTGATTTTCTGAACCTGTTCACCTGTGCATCTTTCTGTTGGAAATAGGTTCTCGATATCGGCTAGCCTCAACTCCTCTGTACGAATCTTTTGGGGATGAGCCATGCACCGAAAACTCAGTCTATGTCTTTTCGCGACTCTTGCCAGCACGTCGGCGTTTGCTTCGTTGGCGCAGGCCTCGGCGCCGCAGATCACAGCGGTCGTGAACGAAAGCCAACGCGTTACCCTGCCGGGCAACACGAGATCGGAAGCCAATGCGCAAAACGACCGCGGGCTGGTTTCGGACAGGCTCGCGCTCGAGCACCTGCAATTGTTGCTGCATCGCCCCGACGCGCAGGAGAAGGCGCTCGATGGGCTGATCAACGACATGCACAATCGCAATTCGTCCAGCTATCACAAATGGCTCACGGCGGGCGAGTTCGGCCAAAGATTCGGCGTGGCAGCGCACGACGTGACGACCATAACAGCGTGGCTCGCTTCGCATGGCTTTCAGGTCAATGGCGTGGCGCCCAGCCGGATGGTCATCGACTTTTCCGGTACGGCGGGTGAGGTGCGCGAGGCATTTCATACAGAAATTCATAAGCTCAATGTGGGCGGCGTCGAGCACATCGCCAATATGAGCGATCCGCAGATACCGGCGGCGCTGGCGCCGGCGGTTAAGGGCATCGTCTCGCTGCACGATTTCCGGCCGCACACGAACTACAAGCCGCACGCGAACTACACGTTCAGTGGCGGCTGCTATCCCATCGGCGGCAGCGGCAATTGCTACGCGCTCGTGCCGGCGGATCTGGCCACGATCTACAATTTCAATCCCGCCTTCACGGCCGGCTATACCGGCACCGGCGAGACGGTGGTCGTGATCGAAGACACGAACGTTTACAACGCGGCCGACTGGACAACGTTCCGGACTACCTTCGGACTGTCCGGCTACACTTCGGGCAGCTTCACGCAGGTTCATCCCACGGGTTCGCTCACTTGCACCAATCCCGGCACGAACAGCGCGGAGGGCGAAGCGATTCTCGACGCCGAATGGGCAAGTGCCGCCGCACCCAATGCGGCGATCGAACTGGCGAGTTGCAAGGATACGTCGACCAATTTCGGCGGTCTCATCGCGCTTGAGAATCTCGTCAATTCGTCCAGCCCGCCACCCATCGTCAGCATCAGCTATGGCGAATGCGAAGCGGAAAACGGCGCCACGGCGAACGCCGCCTATAACAGCACTTACCAACAGGCAACGGCGGAAGGCTCATCCGTGTTCGTGTCTTCCGGCGACGAAGGCGCAGCCAGTTGCGACGCCGACGAGGCCAATGCGACGCATGGAATCGGCGTGAGCGGGTTCGCATCCAGCCAATACGATGTCGCGGTCGGCGGCACTGATTTCAGCGATGCTTACTCCAAGACTCAGACAACCTATTGGAACACATCCGATACGACCGTCTACGGTTCCGCGAAATCCTACATCCCTGAGATTCCGTGGAACGATTCCTGCGGCAGCGTTCTGATCGCGACCTATTACAGCGGCTCGGGAACGACATACGGCTCCAAGGGCTACTGCAATTCCGGAACGGATCATAAGGACTTCATCACGACCGCCTCCGGCAGCGGCGGTCCCAGCGGCTGCGCAACCGGCAAGGCGAGCACGTCCGGTGTCGTGAGCGGCACCTGCGCGGGCTGGCCGAAACCGTCATGGCAGACCGGCTTCATCGGGATTCAAAGCGACGGTGTGCGCGATATTCCCGATGTCTCGCTGTTCGCCGCCAACGGCGCCTGGTCGCACTACTATGTCTTTTGCGACAGCGACGGTGGCGGTTGTTCGGGCGCTCCCAGCAACTGGGACGGCGCGGGCGGCACGTCGTTCTCCTCGCCGATCCTCGCCGGCGTGCAGGCGCTGATCGACCAGAAGATGGGAGCGAAGCAGGGCAATCCCAATCCCACCTATTACGCGCTCGCCACGACGGAATATGGCTCTCAGGGCAGCGCGACGTGCAATTCCACGAATGGCGCCAATGTGGGCACGTCCTGCGTCCTCTACGACGTCACGCAGGGCGACATGGACGTCAATTGCACCGGCACACATAGCTGCTACAAGCCTTCCGGCACTTACGGGGTGCTTTCAACAAGTACCACCGCCTACAAGCCGGCCTATGGGACGGCGACCGGCTGGGATTTCGCGACCGGCGTCGGCACTGTGAATGTCGCGAATTTGATCAACGCGTGGCCCTGACGCCTGTTCAAATTGGGATAATGTCGACAGGAGCGCCCATGGCGCTCCTGTTTGCATTTTGGCGCCTGCGCAGGGAAACATATTGACCGCAGGGCCATAATGCGGAGACGTATACGCGCGTTCCCCGGCGCTCCGGCCTGCCGGAATGACGCCGCGATTTGAAGGATCGAAGATCGTTTCACCTCAAGGTCCCGCCCGGTGTCGCGGGCGGGCACCTGAACCAGCAGCATCGGAGTTGCAATGGATTTGGACCGGCGTCGCAATGCGCGACGGATCGCGGGCGCGCTGATAGCGGGCTTTTTCTTCGCGCTTGTCGGGGCGGCGCGTCCGGACGTTTCGGCCGCCGCGGATCCGGACAATGTCGTTCGCGCGACACTCGCCAACGGTCTACGCGTGATCGTGGTCCGCAACACGCTGGCGCCGGTCGTCGCCACATCGGTCAATTACCTTGTCGGCTCCGACGAGGCGCCGGCCGGGTTCCCCGGCACGGCGCATGCCCAGGAGCATATGATGTTCCGCGGCAGCGCCGGACTCACCGCCGATCAACTGGCCGATATCGGCAGTGCCATGGGCGGGAATTTCAACGCGAACACGCGCGAAAGCCTCACGCAATATCTCTACACGGTTCCGGCCGAAGACCTCGACGTGGCGCTGCACATCGAGGCGGCGCGCATGCAAGACGTGCTCGACACGCAGAAGGACTGGGACCAGGAACGCGGCGCGATCGAACAGGAGGTGGCGCAGGACCTCTCCAATCCCACCTATGTTCTCTATTCCAAACTCCGCGCGGGACTGTTCGCGGGCACGCCCTATGCTCATGACGCGCTCGGCACGCGGCCGTCCTTCGACAAGACGACCGCGGAGATGCTGAAACGCTTCCACGATGCCTGGTATGCGCCGAACAATGCGATCCTCATCGTGGTAGGCGATGTCGATCCGGCAGCGACGCTGACCGAGATCAAGACACTTTTCGGCTCCATCAAACCGAAGCAGCTGCCGGCGAGGCCGCCTGTGAAATTGCGGCCCGTCGAGGCGTCGTCGTTCACTGCCGATACGGACCGGCCCGTGGGCACGATGCTTGTCGCGATGCGCACGCCGGGTCTCGACAGCAAGGATTTTCCCGCGCTGGAAGTGTTGTCCGATGTTTTGAGCAGCCACCGCTTCGATCTCTATGGGCTTGTCCCCAAAGGGTTGGCCACGGACGCCGGCTTCGCACTCGACCCGTTGCCCAGGGCCGGAATCCATTACGCCTATGTGGAATTTCCTGCGGGCAGCGATCTGAAAGCGATCGAGAGTGAGGTCAGGGCTATCCTGAGCAAAGCGGCGCATGACGGCGTCTCGCCGGAACTGGTGAAAGCCGCGATCCTCCAGGAGCGGCGGGAGGCCGAGTTCCAGAAGAATTCGATCGCCGAGCTGGCCTCTGTCTGGGCCGACGCGGTGGCGCTTTACGGCCTCAACGCCCCGGAAGACGATCTCGCACGCATCGAAAAAGTGTCGGTCGCCGACGTCAACCGCGTTGCCAGCAAATATCTGGACCTCGCTCATGCCACGACCGCCGTGATGATTCCCCACGGCTCGGGTGCGCCCGTGGCAGCGAGCGGCGGCTATGGCGGGCAGGAGAACATCTCGCTCGGCGAGGCGAAGGCCACGGCATTGCCGGAATGGGCGCAGGCCGCGATCGGCAGGCTCGCGGTTCCGCCGTCGACGCTCAACCCGACGGTAACCACACTGTCGAATGGCCTCACGCTGATCGTCCAGCCGGAATCGGTGAGCGACACGGTGACGGTCTATGGCCATATCCGCAACCGGCCCGAGACCGAGACTCCCGCCGGCCAGGAAGGCGTCGCGGAAGTTCTGAACCAGTTGTTTCCTTATGGCAGCGAGCAGCTTGACCGACTGTCCTTCCAGGAAGCGCTCGATCAGATCGGCGCGGATGAGCAGGCGGGAACCGATTTTTCGATCCAGGTGTTGAGCCAGGATTTCGATCGCGGCGTGGCGCTCTTGTCGGACAATGAATTGCACCCGGCGTTACCGGAGCAGGCCATGGATATCGTGCGCGATCGTATCGCCCATGTGGCGGCGGCCCGGAACAGGAGCCCGGCGCATCTCGCCCAACGCGCCATTCGCACGGCATTATTCTCGAAGGACGATCCCAGCCTGCGGGAATCGACACCGGAGACGGTTCGTGCGCTGACGCTCGACCAGGTGCGCGCTTACTACAAATCCGTCTACCGCCCCGATCTCACGACCCTCATCGTCATCGGCAATGTAGACCCGGAACGCGCGCGCGCGACGATAGAGACATATTTCGGCGCGTGGACGGCAAGCGGTCCGAAACCCAACACGGACCTGCCGGCAGCAGCGCCAAACAAGGCCGAGACCGTCGCGGTGCCCGATGCGAGCAGGGTACAGGACAATGTGGTGCTCGCGCAAAACCTCGCGTTGACGCGCCTCGATCCCGACTATTATGCGCTGGAGCTGGGCAATGCGGTGCTGGCGGGCGGCTTCTATGCGACGCGTCTCAGCATCGATCTCCGCAAGAATTCGGGCCTCGTCTATTCGGTGGATTCCGAATTGCAGGCCGGCCGCACGCGCAGCGCCTATCTGATCGAATATGCCAGCGATCCGGACAAGGTGAACAAGGCCGCGCATATCGCCGGCGACGAAATCCGCAAGATGCAGACGACCGAGGTGGGCGCCGACGAACTGACGCGTGCGAAGGCCATTCTCTTGCGCCAGATGCCGCTGCAGGAAGCGAGCATCAACGAGATCGCGCAGGCCATCGCCGCGCGTCGCGATCTCGATCTGCCGCTCGACGAACCGACGCGCGCCGCGCGCCGCTTCATCGCGCTCGGCCCCGATGAGGTGCAGGCCGCGTTCAAGAAATGGCTGCGTCCCGACGATCTGGTGCACGTAAGCCGGGGACCCACGCCGGGTCCGTAGGATCGGACGGAAGCTTCACACTTGAACCATGCCGTAAACGAATCCCTCAGGCTGGATCGTTAGGCTTCGCCAGACAGGGCTGGGGCCGAACATGCATTTTGGCTATTTCGTCGCGATCGCGGTCGGCGTAGGCGTCGTTGCAACCGTCGCAATCCCCTCAAGTGTTCTTCAATCCGCTTCGACATCCGTGCAAGCCGCCGCCGACAGCGTGGCCCAGGTGAAGTTCAACGTCGCCGATCTCAATCCTCTGCGGGCGGTCTTCGATTGGGAACGGCAACGCATTCAGGCCGGCGAATCGCCCGATCAGCTCGGGTTCAAAACCTCGAAGATGACGCTCGCGCCATTCGTCATGCCGGCGCCCGCGTTCAATTTCAACAATGGTCCGTACACGGGGAATGGCATCTATTCGGGCATGGCTTACCAGATCCACCAAAACGATCAGCGCATGCAGGACTGGCGGAACTACGCCAACAATCCCGCCGGCTGGCACGGCCCGCCGCCACACTGACTGCGACACGCAGCTGCACGTGTGGTTCGGGTAACCGCATTTTTTTTCGGCTAAGGCATGCTATCCCATGGCCGGACACATCAGCCGGTCGGCGCTTCGATCGCTGGCGCAGAGGACAGGTTAGAACTGGGAACTGGTATTCGTCGTTGCACTCGCGTCAGACTGACAGCAATCCCAGAATTTGCTGTCCCTTAAAGGCCGTGTTCGCTTTCGTTTTCCGCGCCGCCGCTTCTACCTCCTGCCCACCAGCTTGTAGACTGTCCCGCAGCCGGCCGGCGCATTGCAGGAAACATCGCCGCCAAGCTCCGTCGTACCGAAGAACGCCGTGCCCGCCTGGTTCTCGGCCAGGTTGCCGGACGGATTTGCACCATCCTTACCGCCCGTGAAGGCGTAGAGCAGGGTTTCGCTGGATTGTCCGTAAGGTGGTGACAACTCATAGGCAGTGCCGCAACCGCTGCCATTGCAACCCGTGCCACCGCCAGCGGCCGTCGTGCCATAGAAATTCACGATGGCATCTTGTGTTCTCTCGATGATGGTGTCGCTCGCAGGATTTGCACCATCCGTTCCTCCCTGGAAGGCATAGAGCAATGTTTCGGACAATTGGCCCGATGCAGGACCGGCCGAAGGAGAAAGTTCGAACACCGTTCCGCAGCCGCCGCCATTGCAACCCTTGCCACCACCTGCGGACGTCGTGCCGTAGATATAATTCGTAGTGCTATCCACGACCACGCTGCTTTCCGGGTTTGCGCCATCGCTTCCGCCCTGGAAGGCATAGAGAATAGTTTCGTTTAACTGTCCGTATGGTGGTGACAATTTATAGACGATGCCGCAGCCGGCGCCTCCGCAACCCGTGCCACCGCCTGAATACGTCGTGCCATAGAGATTCCCCGCCGCATCCATGGTCAAACTCGCGTAGGGATATGCGCCGTCGCTCCCGCCGCCAAAGGAATAAAGCACTGCTGGCTGGGGCTTCGGACCCGGATCCATTCTGAACGCCGTGCCGCAGCCTGACGGGCAGCTCGCATTGACGGTGCCCCCGAAGACTGTTGCGCTATAAAGGTTTTTCTTCTTGTCCATGATAAAGCCGGCGGTGGGATTTGCGCCATCGCTGCCGCCAGTGAAGGCATAAACTACGGTTTCGGTCCCGTCTGTGACATCAAATACCGTGCCGCAGCCGCCGCCACCGCAACCGGTGCCGCCGCCGGCGGACGTCGTGCCGTAGAAATTTGCGATGGCATCTTGCGTTCGTTCGATGATGGTACCTTCAGGGCTCGCGCCATCGGTTCCGCCCTGGAAGGCATAGAGCACCGTCTCGGTTCCGTCTTTCGGGATCTCGTAGACCGTGCCGCAGCCGACGCCGCCGCAACCTGTACCACCACCCGCGAAAGTCGTTCCGTAGACATTCAGTGTTTTCAACACGACGCCGCCTACAGGGATTGCACCGTCGGTATTCGCCACGAAATTATTTACAAAAATATGTTTGTCGTGTTCCGTCTCTGCGGGAGTGAATGCTGCGAGCATAGTCAATGCATACCCGCCAGCCAGGATACGCAAGCAGAAACCACTAACATTCCGAATCATCTGAGCCCCCCTGCAGATCGTTCGACTCGCCTGGGTGGATTCCCGGCGAGACCGCCGATTTGGTAGCGAGCCTGCTCCCTCGGCGTGCCTCTGGCAAGCGCGAGGCGATGCTTTCCCGATCGTCGCCGATCAACCGCCGTTGCAGCGATCACGTTACTTGATAATTGAGACTGTGACGACCAGTGTTGCGACAAAGCATGCGATCGCGGCGGTCAGGGCGGTCGCGAGTTCTATATGGTCGTGGCGGCGCTCGTTCTGCGACAGCCATTCGTGTGCCGCAGCAAACGTTGCATGGGGAATTGTCGGCTCGTTAAGCATCGACAAGACGACCTTCCGCCCCAATTGGCTAAATCGGTTGTGTTCCTCGAGTGTCATAGGGCCCCCCCTAAGATAAGCCCCGAGAGTGCACCTGCGCCCTTTAGAATTTGTTTCCGATTTCCCGAAAGTTCGAGATTTCCCGGAGAAGAAAGGACGAAGATTTGCGTCGGGGATCTAGGGGCAAAACCATATTGGTTGGCATAGAACCTAAACTGGACTATTGTGACCAAGTCAGACCCGGCGGCCCAGTGCCCGGCTGGTGGCTCTTTGACATTGTGAAGAGACAGACCTCGTTCCCCGCCGCGGGACGCATTGCGAAACTATATTCTCATATATAACAAGCCGTTATATCTGTTTCGTAAGGTATTTCTGTATACAGAATAGCCCCTTCTGTATACAGAAACTAGCGGCAGCGTTTTCTTCGCTTCCCTGTTCGGAGCCTCTCCTGTTATTCCCTGTTAAATTCCCTGTTAGCAGGGAATTTGTGGCCCGGATGGTTGAGGGATGATGTCACGCAACCTGCGGGCGCGTCGCGACCACTCCCGAGGTGCGTGCGCGCGCGTCGGGCGACGCCAGACAGCTGGCAACGGCTTCATAACCCGGCGCGCCAGGGTAGGGCGCCACAAGGCAGGGCGGGCTGTGGTTGGCCGGGCAGAAGATGATCGCCTCGTCCGGGCGTATGGCGGCCAGGTCGAGGATGACGCAGGAACGCGTGAGCAGGAACAAGAGCCGCGCGCTGGAGCCGCGGCGGCGCAGATGCACCATCAGCGCCTTCTGCGTGGCGTGATCCAGTCCCTGTTCGACCATATCGATCACGAGGGCTTTCGGGTCATCCCGTTCGAGGGCGGCGATGAGCGCGACCAGCGCCGGCGTGACCGACGCGCCATCCCCCGCCAGCCAGGCCAGCGCCTTGTCGATTCGTGCCCTCAGCGCCGGATCGGCTGCCATTTGCGTGTCTGCGTTCTCACTGGCCAGCCGTTCCAGGCCGATGAAGGCTGAGCCGGGCAGGCCCTCCGCAATGGCATGTGCGAGCCGTGTCTTGCCGCTGAACAGCGGTCCGACAATGAAGTTGAGCGGCCGGATATCGCGCAGTTCGAAGCGTTCGCCGTCCCAGGGCCACGGCAGATCGAAAGCAATCGCCGCCTCGGGCCGCACCAGTTCCATGAAAGCCGGCGCGTGGCCCCGGCCGAGATCGGCCCGCATCCGGCGCACCTTCCCGATCTTGTCGGTCAGCGCGCGGACCTGATCCTCTAGCGCGGCCTGATGGACCGCGAGAGCGGGCGGGAGCGATTGCGGATCGCCATTCAGCGCCTGTCCCACCTGCGCCAGACTGAGGCCAAGCGCGCGCAGGGTTGCGATGTCCGCAGCGCGCGCCATTTGGGAGGGACCATAGGTCCGCCAGCCGGATGCGGTCCGGGGCGGCGCGATCAGGCCGTGCTGTTCATAGATGCGGAGCGCCTTGACAGAGATACCCAGGCGTTTCGCGGCTTCGGACGGATTCAGGAATTGTGCGGCTGAGCCCACGAATCACCTCATTGCGCATTGTTCGCTATTGTTATCGATGTAGCCGCAGGGGCCAGGTCAATCACAAATTTCCGGCGGCCCGTTTGGGTGCGATCGGCACAGCCGGGAATTGGATCAATCCTCAGGAACAGGAACAGTCGATGGAATTGACGGGAAAGCGCATCATCGTCACCGGCGCCGCGCGGGGTCTGGGAAAATACGTGGCGATGGCCTGTGTTCGCGCCGGCGCGCAGATTGTTTTCACCGCGACCGACAAGCGCGCGCTGGAAGAAACCGTGGAAGAAAGCGGGGCCGAAAAGAACCAGGCCATTGTCCATATTGCTGACGTTCGCCACCGCGCTGAGGTCGATTCCATCGTTGCCGCGGCGCGCGCTGCATTCGGCGGCGTCGATGTGTTGTTCAACAACGCCGGTATCGCAACAAGCTCCATACGGGAAGATTTCTGGGAAAACCCGGTCCGGTTCTGGACGATCGACGATGACGACTACCGCAGATTTTTGGAAATCAACACGCTTTCCGCCGTCAGACTCGCGTCGCTTGTCGCGCCGGAAATGATCGCGCGCAGCTGGGGCCGGATCGTCAACGTCACGACCAGTCTCAGCACCATGCTGTTGGCTGGCCAGGCTGCCTACAGCGTTTCGAAGGCGGGATTGGAAGCCGTCACCTCGGTGATGGCGGGCGATTTGGCCGGAACGGGAGTAACGGCCAATGTGCTCGCGCCCGGGGGGCCGGCCGACACACGGATGGTTGTTGGCCTGAACGTTCCGCGCGAGGCTCTCATCCCGGCCGACTGCATGGCCGCGCCTGCCGTGTGGCTGGCGTCGAACGCGTCGGACGGCGTGACGGGCCGACGGTTTCTCGGGATCAAATGGGATCCTGCGCTGCCACGGGCGGAGGCTGCGATCAGGGCAGGGGCACCTGTTGCCTGGACGGGATATGGCGATCAGATGCGACCACCGGCGGGCGGGATGCCGCCGCAAAAACCGTCGTGAAGGTTGTCAATTCGGCAACTCCATGGTCGAGGCGTGCGCGTCCACATAGTGGCCCGCTCTCGAGAAAGCGTAAGTCGCTGGGGCGGGATATGAGTATTGAACTGTCCCTGTTCCGGGCCGTGGCACGGAAGTCGGACAGGAATGTTGCGATCTGCCGTCGGAGTACGACTTGTGTGACTGCGCGTCGCTCTTGGGACCGGTACGGAGGTGTATATGACATTGCATGCTTCCGTCGGACGAAGTCTCGTTCATATGGATCGCGAACGGAAGACTTTTCGCGTGAACCGCGATGCCTACAAAAGTCCGGAAGTTTTCGAACGGGAAATGGCACTCGTCTTCGGCAAATGCTGGCTCTATCTGGGACATCAGAGCGAGCTCCAGAAGAACGGTGATTTCGTCTCGCGACGCGTCGGCGGCCGCGATCTTATTTTCATTCGCGGACGCGATGGCAATATATCCGCGCTCTACAACAATTGCACCCATCGCGGCGCGCGCATCTGCCGCGAACGCAAAGGAAGCGCGAAGAACTTCGCCTGCCCCTATCACGGCTGGATATTCAACACCTCGGGCAAACTGGTTTCGATGAACACCGTTCACGGTTTTCCCGAAGACATCAATGCGAACGGCCGACTCGATTTGCGGGCCGTCGCCCGGCTGGAGAACTATCGCGGTTTCTACTTCGTCAACTACAATCCAAACGCAATTTCGCTCCACGATTATCTCGACGAGGCGCGCGGCGCATTCGACAATTTATGCGACCAGGCGGAGACCGAATTGGTCATCTTGCCGGGAGAACATTCCTACACGGTCAAGGCCAACTACAAGCTCATGGCCGAGAATAGCTATGACGGATATCACCTGACGTCCGTTCACGGAACATATTTCGATTTCCTGCGGGATCGGGCGGCCGGCAATCCGGCGGCACTCGCGCAGATCGAATCCACGATCAAAGACTATTTTACGAGCG
>Ga0302324_100000586_pt1 | contig 93946 bp, 82 predicted proteins | sample Palsa_T0_1_FD_201949 | JGI IMG/M metagenome (GOLD analysis project Ga0302324, IMG submission 201949) | Peat permafrost microbial communities from Stordalen Mire near Abisko, Sweden - Palsa_T0_1 | ecosystem: Environmental > Terrestrial > Soil > Palsa > Peat permafrost | place: Sweden: Abisko... | reverse complement strand
CGGAGACCACCGGGGCCAACTCCGCCGGTAGTACGAACGGCGGTCTCAATGCCGGTGCGGCTCTTCCGGGCGTCATGCAGGGCGTGGCCCCGACCCAGCCGCAGGTGCAGGCCGGAACCGACAGCGAGCGCTCGGAAGAAGAGAATGAGCGGCTGCAGCGCCTGATCAAGTTGATCCGCTCACGCAATCCCTATCAGCTCACCCGCGAGGGCGTGCTCAATCTACCGGGCTTTACTGGGATACCGCTCGCGGGGTTGATCGAGGACCTCGCGACCCTGCGTCTCAAGATCGAGCCGGCCCTCGCCGGCCTCGACGTGCGCGTCACGCGCCTGCCATTGAAGAAGACCGGCGCTGCGGGGCTTAAGCCTTTTGGTTACGACTTGTTCCTGAAAGCACCATCAACTTTCGCGCCGGTCACCAACGTGCCGGTGCCTGCCGATTACATCGTCGGTCCTGGTGACCAGCTCGAAGTCCAGCTGTACGGCACCCAGAATCGCACGGTGAAAATGGCAGTCGCTCGCGACGGCCGTCTGAGCTTCCCCGAGCTTGGTCCGATAAATGTTGGCGGCCTGCGCTTTACGGAGGCGAAGGCACTGATCGAGGCGCGCGTCGCGCGCGAGATGGTCGGAACGCGCGCCAGTGTCACGATGGGCGAGACCCGCTCGATCCGCGTTTTTGTGCTCGGTGATGCCAATCGACCCGGTTCCTACACGATCAGCGGACTTGGGACGATCACTTCGGCACTCTACGCTGCCGGAGGCGTGAAGCCGATCGGCTCGCTGCGCAAGATCGAGCTGAAGCGTCAGGGCACACTGGTGCGACAGCTCGACTTGTATGACCTGCTGATCCGTGGCGACACGACCGATGATGCGAAGCTGCTGCCTGGCGACGTAATTTTTGTCCCCCCGGTCGGGGCGACGGTCAGCGTTGATGGCGAAGTGCGGCGACCTGCGATCTACGAGCAGACCACGACCTCGACGGTGGCTGATGTGCTGCAGCTGGCCGGCGGCCTTACTTCCGAGGCGGACACCTCCAAGGTGATGGTTACGCGCATCGAGGCCAACCGCGGCCGCGTGGTGATGCGCGTCGATCTTGGCTCCGGGGCCGACCGTACCCAGGCAGTCCGGGACGGTGACGTGTTGCACGTAGCGCGCGTGCGCCCGACACTCGATTCCGGGGTGGTGGTGAAGGGCTTTGTGTTCGCGCCAGGAGCCTTTGCCTACCGCCAGGGTATGCGGCTCTCGGACGTGATTGGCTCGATCGACGAGCTGCAGCCCAATGCCGACATTCATTACGTGCTCATCCGGCGCGAGCTGCCGCCGGATCGCCGCGTGGACGTCCTCTCCGCAGATCTTGCCAAGGCGCTGCAGGCACCCGGTTCCGCGGCGGACGTCCCACTCATGCCGCGCGACCAGATCACGGTATTCGACCTGCAGACCGGACGCGATCGCATCATTGAGCCGATTCTTGAGGAGCTACGCCTGCAGTCGAGCATGGCGCAGCCCTCACAGGTGGTGCACGTGGACGGCCTGGTGAAAGTGCCGGGTGAATATCCCCTGGAACCGGGCATGCGCGTCAGTGACCTGATCCGTGCCGGAGGCAATCTGCAGGATGGCGCCTACGGCGGCAGCGCCGAGCTGGTGCGTTACGAGGTCGTGGACGGCGAGCACCGCAATACACAACTCGTGACCATCGATCTGCAGGCGATCTTGCGCGGCAACGCTGCCGCGGATATCCAGCTCGAGCCTTTCGATCTGTTGAACGTCAAAGAGCTGCCGCAGTGGACCAAGCAGGAGACCGTGGAGCTGCGCGGCGAAGTCCGTTTCCCGGGCCGCTATGTGCTCAAGCGCGGCGAGACGCTCAAGTCCCTGATCATCCGTGCCGGCGGACTCACCGAGTACGCCTTTCCCGAGGGCAGCGTCTTTACGCGCGAGGAACTGCGCGAGCGCGAACAGGTGCAGATCGATGAGTTGGCCGAGCGCCTCAAGCACGATCTGGCGATTCTTGCCTTGCAGTCCGTAGCGGCGAGCCAGGGACAGGGCGGCGGGGCGGCGATCACCGTCGGACAAGCACTCCTGTCGCAGCTGAAAGGCACGAAGGCGGTCGGCAGGCTCGTCATCGACCTGCCGCGCGCCATGAAGAATCGAGCCGGCTCGGAGGCGGACGTCATCATGCGCAACGGTGACCGCCTCATCGTGCCGAAGTTCCAGCAGGAAGTAACCGTTATTGGCGAGGTGCAGACCAATACCTCACATCTCTACCGCGCCGGTCTCAGCCGCGATGACTACATTGGCCTCAGTGGTGGCCTCACGCGGCGCGCCGATTCGAGCCGCATCTATGTCGTGCGCGCAAATGGCAGTGTGGTGGCGAGCGAGGGCAATCGCTGGTTCCAGCGCACGGACCTATCAATCCGTCCGGGAGACACAGTGGTGGTGCCGTTGAACGCCGAGCACCTGCCGCCGCTGCCGTTCTGGCAGGCCGTGACTTCGATTCTCTATAACGTCGCCATCGCGGCCGCCGCGGTGCACTCGTTCTGAGGCACGGGGCGGCTCTCATGCGGCGGCGGGACCTCTCGAAGGCACTGCTTGCCTCGGCTGCCGGGCCTTTGCTGGTGAGTGACCGGGCCTCCGCGGTGGCAGCGCCGACTGAGGGGCGCACCGCGGCGGAGATTGAAGCGGCGGTTGATCCGGTGGATGCGCGCTACGCGCCGGGGGATGTCCGACGCTATGGCGCGAAGGGCGACGGCGTCAGCGATGATACACACGCTTTCCAGCTTGCCATCGATGTCGCACGCCGGCCCAACCATGGCCCATACCTGGCTCCGTCGGGCGCCGGGGCGGGCGTGGTCAAGATTCCGGCCGCCGACGCCTTCTATCTGTTGGCTGGCCCGTTGGATTGCACGTTCACGGCAACGGCAAATCCGCGCGGCATCCTGTTCCAAGGAGATGCGGGGCCGAGTCCGGGCACGCCGACCATCATAGCCAAGCACAAGGGACACGTTTTCGATCTGACGGGGTTCGACAGTGCCGTATTTGAGAACCTCAGTATTGGCACGGACACCACCGTCAACCCCGAAACGTGCTTTTTTCTGGCACGCAACCACTCACGCAGTGGTGCCGGCTATCACCGCTTCCGCAACGTACGCGTACACGGCAAGTTCAGCAGGGCGATACTCTACAACTATGGCTCCGAAAGTAACGTCTACTCGGAGTGCCTATGGTGCAACGAGTCCGCATCCGCGAACGCCAAAGTTGCAGTCTTCACGTTCGCGAACATCTTTGGTCTCACTTCAACGTTTGCGCCAGTCGCGACCGGACCGCAGTCGTGCATTGACCATCAGATCCTCGGCGGCAACTTTTTCCTCATTGCGGGCGGTGCCGAGGCAGATGTGTTCTACCTCGATGGCGCCAATAACGTGAAGATTTTCGGCCCCTGGATGGACTCCGGGGTGCGCTCGCATGGCAGAGCATTGATTTACGTGGACAGTACTAACGCTGCGAGCAATGCCGGCGAAGTCTTCGGCTTGCAGGGCGAGGTAGGCACCGCCACGCAGGAATACGGTCTTTACTTTGACGGGCAGACGGTCAATACGGCCAGCTCCTGGACTATCGCGGGGTGTTGGCTGCCGTCGGCAAAATACGCAATCTACTGCGCGTCCAACACGACTCTGGATCACTTTCATATCAGCAATCTGCGTGAGCCCGTCGCGCGCGGCGTGTCGGCGGAAGGCGTAATTCAGAATTCGACCATAGATTCTGGCGTACTGCCCCTGTCCGTCGGCATCTCGCGGCGCAATACACTCATGGGAGACTCGAGTCGTTGGTCGATCAAGGCGCGAGATCACGACTTCTGGATCGATTCGGGCGCGGCCAACAAGACTTGGCGGCCGGGGGCCGAAAGTCTCCAGATTCGCGGCCAGCTCACCATAAGCAACGCGAGTTGCGTATTTCATGGGCCACTGATCACGCTGTGCGCAACACTCACCGCAAGCTCCTCGATCGAGTGTCCCCTCGGCACCCTGATGTCCGGCTTGCCGGCCCCCGCTGTAGGCGCGTCGGCGCTCGTGAACGTATGCGACGCAGCTTCGGGTGCCGCGATTGGCTCTGGCATGGTTACCGGGTCCAAACTTGTGCTGCCGGCGATTCCCGCGGTGCGGTCGATTGTGATCAGCGCCAGCTACTTCACCGGATGAGCCGGAACACCTGTCTGCAGAGACCGACATGGCGAATAACTATGGGCGGCGAAATTGACAGGCCCCGATGAGGTGCCTAGACTCGTGTGTTCAACGATTGAACACGGACCTGCGCACTCTGATTCCAGTGCTACTGAGGGCAGCGATTCAGTAATGCTGCGTTGGTATCTCATCTATACGAAGCCGGCCAGCGAAGCGCTGGCCCTCAAACATCTGGCGCGGCAACACTACGATGTCTACCTGCCGCGCGTGGTACAGACGGTGCGTCGCGCCGGCCGCTGTCACGAGCAGGTGGTGGCCCTATTTCCACGATATGTGTTTCTGCGCCTGAGCGAAGGCGAGCAGTCACTGGCACCCGTGGCATCCACGGTTGGCGTCGCGGCAATCGTCCGCTTCGGATCTTGTTATACGGTGGTGCCGGATCAGGTGATTCAAGATCTACAGGCGCGGGCTGACCCGGTCACCGGACTCCATCGGCTGCATCGCGCGGCGAAACTCACGCCCGGGGCCGCAGTGAGAATCCGGCTGGGGCCGTTCAGTGGACTTGAGGGCGTATTCGAGCGTGACGCGGGCGCCGAGCGCGTTGTCGTGCTGCTTCGTGTCCTGGGGCAGAGTGCTCCCGTGTGCATTGCGGCGGATTCGATCCTGCTCCGGCGGGCCGTATGAAGACCGATGATGCAGACGAGATTGATCTGGCGAGCCTCTCGCGTTCGGTGTGGCGCTTTCGGCGCATGACGCTGGCCGTAAGCCTGATCTTTGGACTGCTGTTTGGTATCTACGCGTTCACTGCAAAGCCGATATTCAGAGCGCAAGTGGTGGTGACCGCAGCGCGCGATAGGAGTTCGGGGGGCATGGGTGGCCTGGCGAGCCAGTTCGGCGGCTTGGCGAGTCTTGCCGGCCTTGAGCTGAATCCCGGAGCGACCGGTGCCATGCAGGAATCGGCCGCCATCCTTGAGTCACGTAACCTGGCGCAGGAATTCATCATGCGCAATGGCTTGCTGCCCGAGCTGCGGCGTGCCTCAGACGCCAACAAAACCTTGTGGCGGGCCGTGGATAATTTTAAGAAGGACTTTCTATCAATCGTGAAGGATCAGCGCAAAGGTGTGACTACCGTCGCGGTTGAATGGACAGATCCTGCCGTCGCGGCCGCTTGGGCCAACGCATACGTGGCATTAGCAAACGAACTGGTCCGGAATCGCACCATCGCGGAATCCACGCGCAATATCGGTTACCTCAACGAGCAACTCGCCAAGACCAGCGACGTGGAATTACGCAAGGTGATGTACAACCTCATCGAGAGTGAAACCAAGACACTTATGATCGCAAACGGGCGCAGTGAGTACGCATTTGAGGTCGTCGATCCCGCCGTGACACCCGAGCTCAAGGTGCGTCCACATCGGCTGTACACGGTCTTGACTGGTCTTGTGGTGGGTTTCGGTTTCGCGGTGATACTTGCAGTTCTTCGCGACCGCATCGGTCGTAAACGCGTCAGGCCGATCGCAGCAGCGTAAGCGCTGGCGCAAGGCCCCCAGGTTGACTTGACCCACAGCCGGACGTCTAATTAATGTGTTCAATGATTGAACAGTCGGCATTGCATGTCCCGAGTGCGAACCATGCTTAGCGAAGAGGTCCGGTACAAACTGCTGAAACTTCTCGGTCCGAACCCCCACCTAAGTCAGCGCGAGGTGGCTAAGGAGCTTGGGGTCAGTGTCGGCAAGGTCAATTACTGCCTCAAAGCCCTGATCGACAAGGGCTGGATCAAGGCGGCGAACTTTAAGAACAGTAGGAGCAAGTCGGCCTACATGTACCTGCTGACGCCGCGTGGGTTCGAGGAGAAGGCCCGCGTAACAGCTCGGTTTCTGCAGATCAAGGTACGTGAGTACGAAGCTTTGAAGACGGAGATTGAGCAGCTCCGCGACGAGGCCGAGCGCCAGGCGCGACGTTAGCCGATCTCGTCGCTTTTTAAGCAGGCATCACGGAACGACGCTTGCTAGCACGTAAGATGCGATGGCCGCTGTGCCTCGTCGCAGGGCGGTAGCGTGCCTGCGGCGCTACAGATGTTGGCCGTCGTCTGTTCAAAAGTGTGTTTCTCAAGTAGAGAGCGTGAAAAAAATTCTCATCACGGGTGCCGATGGCTTCATCGGGTCGCACTTGACCGAGGCGGCCGTGCGCGCCGGCTACGAGGTGCGTGCGTTCGTGCTTTACAATTCCTTCGGCTCGTGGGGCTGGCTGGATTATTGTGAGCCGGACGTACGCGGGAAGTTCGAGGTCTTCGCGGGTGACGTGCGTGATCCACACGGCGTACGCGCCGCCATGCAGGGTTGCGACGCGGTGCTACATCTCGCTGCGCTGATCGCGATCCCGTACTCCTATCATTCACCGGACACTTACGTCGACACCAATATCAAGGGCACCTTGAATATCGTGCAGGCGGCTCGTGAACTCGGGGTGGGCCGCGTCGTGCACACCTCCACAAGCGAGGTCTATGGCACTGCGCAGTTTGTTCCTATAACGGAGCTGCACCCGCTGCAGGGGCAATCGCCCTACTCGGCCAGCAAGATCGGCGCCGATCAAATTGCGATGTCGTTTTACAGTTCCTTCGGCACACCTGTAACGATCATCCGTCCTTTCAACACCTATGGACCACGGCAGTCCGCGCGGGCGGTCATTCCAACGATCATTGCGCAGATTGCCAGCGGCAAGCGGCAAATCAAGCTTGGTGCCCTGCATCCCACGCGTGACTTCAACTACGTGAGCGATACCGTAGCCGGATTTATGGCGGCGCTTGAGTCTGAGCGATGCCTCGGTGAGATTATCAATACTGGCAGCGGCTTCGAAATCTCGATTGGCGATGCTGCACGCATGATCGCGGGGATCATGGGGGCAGAGATTGAAATCGTGTGTGATGACCAACGATTCCGCCCTGAGAAGAGTGAGGTAGAGCGACTTTGCGCAGCCAACGACAAAGCACGCGAACTTTTGGGTTGGGAGCCTGACTACGCGGGCTCAGAAGGATTGAGGCGCGGATTAGCGCAGACTGCGCGATGGTTTGCCGAGCCTCAAAACCTGCAGCGCTATAAGGCAGATATCTATAACGTGTGAGTGTCTTGGCCCAAAATTCGACCCTAGCACTTCGAATCGTGGCGGCGATTCGCTCGGCGATTGGGCAGGAGCCAGCATCCCTGCATGAGCCGCGCTTTGCTGGCAACGAGTGGCTCTACGTCAAGGAGTGTCTGGACTCCACTTTCGTATCGTCGGCGGGAAAGTTTGTCGATCGCTTCGAGGCGGAGCTTGCGGCCTACACTGGCGCCGGGCATGCGGTCGCCGTGGTGAATGGCACCGCGGCGCTGCACGTGGCTCTGCGTCTGTCGGGGGTTCAACCGGGCGACGAGGTGCTCATACCAGCACTTACCTTCGTGGCGACAGCTAACGCGGTGGCCTACTGCGGCGCCGTGCCCCATTTCATTGACAGCGAAGAGGCCAGTCTCGGGTTGGACCCTCGCGCGCTGCGCGATCACCTGCGGTTCATGGCCGAGATTCGCGATGGTTTATGCGTAAATCGCGTGACGGGGCGCGTGATGCGCGCGCTGGTGCCAATGCATGCATTTGGGCTTCCCTCGGACATGGAGGGATTACTGGCAGTTGCCCGCGATTTTCATCTAGTGCTGGTTGAAGATGCGGCAGAGTCCATCGGTAGCAAATGGCAGGATCGCCATACCGGAACCTTCGGGCTTTTCGGCACGCTCAGCTTCAATGGCAACAAGACGCTCACAACCGGCGGTGGGGGAGCGATACTTACCAATGACCCTAAGCTGGCAGCTCGCGCCAAGCATCTAACGACCACAGCGAAGCTGCCCCACCGTTGGGAGTACAGGCACGACGAGGTGGGCTACAACTATCGCATGCCGAATATCAACGCCGCGCTCGGCTGCGCCCAGCTCGAGCAGCTGCCGCGCTTCCTCGATGCAAAAAGGCGCCTGTACGAGATCTACCGCATGGGATTCACGGCCATGCCCGAGGTGCATCTGGTCGCAGAGCCGGCCGGCTGCCGCAGCAATTATTGGCTGCAGACCCTGCTGCTAGATGAGTCGCACGCTGCGCAGCGTGATCAGGTTCTTGAGGCTGCCAACGATGCTGGTTTGCAGATTCGTCCCGCTTGGACGCTGATGCACCGGCTGCCTGCGTTCAGTGATTGCCCGCGAATGCAACTCCCGATCGCTGAGTCTTTGGCGCGACGGCTCATCAATTTACCGAGCAGTCCGCATCTCGCTGGCAGAGTGGTTCAATGAGGGAGGATTCTATTGTCTTGCTAGGTGCCGGCGGACATGCCCGTGCCTGCATCGATGTTCTGGAACTGCAGGGTCGCTTCCGGGTCGCCGGCCTGCTAGGACTGGCGCCTGAGGTGGGCGGCAGTGTCTTCGGCTATCCGGTGCTAGGGACCGAGGAGGCTCTCCTTGGGCTGCTGCGTGAGCATGCGAACGTCATGGTCGCGGTTGGGCAAATCAAGACGCCAGAACACCGAATTCGATTGTTCACGCTGGCGCGCTCCCTCGGCTGCTTGCTTCCAATCATCGTATCGCCGCGCGCGCATGTTTCGCGCCACGCGTCCTTGGCCGCCGGCACGATCGTGATGCACGGCGCGGTGGTCAATGCCGGCGCGGTGGTGGGGGAAAACTGCATCCTCAACAGCCTCTCGCTCGTGGAGCACGACGCAACGATTGAAGACCATTGTCACATTGCCACGGCTGCTGCCATCAATAGCGGAGCGCACGTCGCCGCAGGAACCTTCATCGGCAGCAATGCTTGCGTTCGCCAGGGCGTTCGGATCGGCGCACGCTGCGTAGTGGGCATGGGTCAGCGGGTGCTTGCGGACTGTGTCGCCGGTACTCTGCTTCCAGAGTCTAAGGGCTCAGCGTGAGCGTCCTCGTGATCGCAGAGGCAGGCGTGAATCATAACGGCGATCTGATGCTGGCCAAGCGTCTCGTGGAGGCGGCCGCAGCGGCGGGGGCGGACGCGGTCAAGTTCCAGACCTTTCGCGCGGACGCACTGGTTACCGTGCAAGCCCGTAAAGCGGCCTACCAGAGCGAAAGCGGTGACGCGAACGAATCACAACACGCGATGTTGCGGCGACTGGAACTGACGCGGGCGATGCACGAAGAGCTGCTCACGCACTGCAGGCGCCATCGGATCGGCTTTCTCTCCAGTGCCTTTGATACTGCGAGCGTCGACTTGCTTGTAGAGCTCGGCCTTGAGTGCTTCAAGATACCGTCGGGTGAGATCACAAATTTTCCCTACTTGAGTCACATTGGCAGACTCGGCAAGAAGTTGATCGTATCGACCGGCATGGGAACCCTGGAGGAAATTAGGGCGGCGCTAACTGTGTTGGAGGCGGCGGGAACTCCCCGCGACCGAATTACGGTGCTTCATTGCAATACTGAGTACCCGACCCCTATGACGGATGTGAATCTGCGAGCCATGCGCACGATACGTGACGCTTTCGGAGTAGCAGTGGGATATTCCGATCACACGAGCGGTATCGAGGTAGCAGTGGCCGCGGTTGCCCTCGGTGCAGTCGTGATCGAGAAGCATCTCACGCTCGACCGGAAACTACCGGGACCGGACCATTTGGCCAGCCTGGAGCCCATCGAGTTTGCGGCAATGATGTCGGCGATCCGCAATATCGAGCAGGCGCTGGGGGACGGGCGTAAGGCGCCGAGCGCAAGCGAGGCAAGGAATGTTGACGTGGTGCGGAAGTCTCTGGTTGCCGCCCGAGCCATCGCCAAGGGTGAGCGCTTCACCGCCGATAATCTCGCGGTCAAACGGCCCGGTACTGGGATCTCGCCGATGCGATGGGACGAGGTGCTCAACCATTCGGCTCGCCGCGACTTCGCGGTCGACGATTTGATCGAACTATGAGACGGAAAATCTGCGTAGTGTCCGGGAGCCGTGCCGAATACGGACTATTGCGCTGGCTCATGGAGCAGATCCGCGCCTGCCCTGATCTTGAGCTGCAGCTCATTGTGACGGGCACCCATCTGGCACCAGAGTTCGGGCTGACATACCGCGAGATTGAAGGCGACGGCTTCCACATTGACCGCAAGCTAGAGATCCTGCTGAGCGGTGACAACGCGGTAGGAATTGCGAAATCTATGGGACTTGCGCTCATCGCATTTGCCGACACCCTGCAGGAGTTGCAGCCCGACCTGCTGTTGGTACTAGGCGATCGATTCGAGATTTTCTCAGCCGTAGCGACGGCGATGGTTGCGCGTATCCCGGTCGCACATTTGCACGGCGGAGAGACAACAGAGGGATCTTTCGACGAGTCGATGCGCCACTGCATCACCAAGATGTCACACCTGCATTTTGTCGCCGCGGAGGAGTATCGCCAGCGCGTGATCCAGCTAGGCGAGCAACCGAGCAATGTCTTTCTAGTGGGTGGCTTGGGCGCAGATGGCATTCGCAAAGTCAGGCTACTTGAGCGAGCGGCTCTCGAAACCTCGCTGGGCTTGGAATTAGGCGCTCGCAACCTACTCGTCACCTTTCACCCGGCGACTCTCGACGCGGACGGCGCGTCGCAACAGATGACGGAACTGTTCGCGGCCCTGGATGAGCTTGTCGATACGCAACTTATTTTTACTATGCCGAATGCGGACACCGAGGGGCGCGCCCTGCTTGGAATGGTGCAGCGCTATGTCGCGCAGCGCCCCAACGCGCGTGCCTTCACGTCACTCGGCCAGTTGCGTTACCTCTCGTGTCTTCGCTATGTGGACGGCGTAGTGGGCAACTCTTCCAGCGGACTAACCGAGGCTCCGACTTTTCGAGTCGGAACGATAAATATCGGCGATCGGCAGAAGGGGCGTCTCAAAGCGCACAGTGTCATCGACTGCGCTGCCGAAAGGGGCGCAATCGGTGCGGCGCTTCGTGAGCTCTCATCGCCGGCGTTTCGCGCCAAGCTTGCGAGCGTAACCAATCCATATGGTGAAGGCGGGGCCAGCGAGAAGATCGTTGCCGTGCTGCGCAGTCACCCCCTCACGGGTATTCTCAAGAAACAGTTCTATCAGCCATGAGAGACACAGCCAAACCGGGGTCGATTGACATTTGGCGCAGGGCTCTCGTTCCCGCTAACGCTACGTTGCAGGAAACGATTCGAAATCTCGACGAGTCCGGGTTGCAGATCGCGCTGGTGGTCTCGCCCGAAGGCGTGCTGCTAGGATCTGTGACGGACGGAGATATACGCCGCGGACTCTTGCGCGGCGTTGATCTTGGTGGGCGCGTCGAGGCCATCATGCACCGCGAGCCATTGGTTGTGCCGCCGTCCTTGGGACGGGAAATTGTGTTGCAGCTTATGCAAGCAAACAGGTTCCACCAGCTTCCCATAGTCGATGATCAGCGCCGCGTGGTGGGCTTGCATGTATGGGATGAGTTGCTGGTTCCGGCGCAGAGACCCAACCTCATGGTGCTTATGGCCGGTGGTCGGGGAACGCGTTTGCGACCCCATACCGAAAGCTGTCCGAAGCCACTGGTTCCGGTCGGAGGCAAGCCGATGCTCGAGCACATCATCGAGCGTGCCAGAGCCGAGGGTTTCACGCGCTTCGTGTTGGCCATCCACTATCTGGCGGAGATGATCGAGGAGCACTTCGGTGATGGCAGCCGGTGGCAGGTGGAGATCTCCTACTTACGGGAAACGATTCCGCTCGGAACCGCCGGCGCGATCTCTTTATTAGAGCCGCGCCCTGACGTACCTCTGGTAGTCAGTAATGGCGATGTGCTAACCGATGTCAGGTACGGAGAACTCCTTGACTTCCACTGCCGCCACGGGGCCGCGGCGACGATGGCGGTACGTCTATATGAGTGGCAACATCCCTTTGGGGTCGTTCGAAGCAAGGGCGTCGACATCGTAGGCTTCGAGGAAAAGCCGATCAGCCGTAGCCACATCAACGCGGGAATTTATGTGCTCGACCCGCCGGCCCTTGACGCGCTCAAGGCGGGCGAGCCTTGCGACATGCCTACACTTTTTGCGCGTCTGCAAGAACGTGCGTCGCGAACTATCGTCTATCCAATGCACGAGCCATGGTTGGATGTGGGGCGAGCTGCAGATCTAGAACGAGCCCAGTCCGAGGTCGCATCGGATCCTCGGCGCTTTTCTTAGCGCATCCGAATTCCTATCGCACAATGTCTATGAAGGATCGACCGACCGTGGAGAAGCGCGACGTAATCAAACAGTACAAATTGCCCATCGATGTCAGGTTCTGTAGGGCCTGTACTGTATCAAACCAGCGCCCGCGAATTACCTTCGACGCACAAGGCGTCTGCTCGGCGTGTCGATTTGCAGAATATAAGCGCCAAAACGTTGACTGGCAGCAACGCGAACGTGAATTAATCGAGCTGTGTGATCGGTACCGTAAGGGTAACGGCGATTACGACGTTATCGTGCCGTGTAGCGGCGGCAAGGATGGCGGTTTTGTAGCGCACCAACTCAAGTTTAAGTATGGGATGAATCCTCTTACGGTGACTTGGGCGCCACTGATACCAACCGACGTGGGCCGCAGAAATCTTGATGCTTTTATCGCCTCCGGGTTCGACAATGTGTTAGGAACGCCGAATGGCCGGGTAACGCGCACACTCACCAGTCTGGCCTTCCGCTACCTGGGCGATCCATTTCAGCCATTTATATATGGCCAGACGAACTTCCCGCTGCATATGGCGGTGAAATATAACGTTGCGTTAATCATGTACGGCGAGAACGGTGAAGTGGAGTACGGCGGTGACAGCAAGAACGCGACGCGTCCCGATCGTGATATCGACGATCATGACAAACACTATTTCTCCGGACTGCCGCCGGAATTCTGGACCGCGCATGGTGTAACGGCGGCGGACCTCAGGCCCTTCATGGCGCCGCCGCATGAGCAGATCGTTCGGAATCGAACGACGATTCATTTTCTGGGCTATTACAAATTCTGGGATCCGCAGGAAAATTTCTACTATTGCACCGAGAACACGGGATTCACGCCGAATTCCGAGCGCTCGGAAGGCACGTACTCCAAGTATGCGAGCCTCGATGATCGGGTCGACGGCTACCACTATTATCTTGGTTACATCAAGTTCGGGATCGGGCGCGCGACCTCGGACGCCGCGCACGAGATTCGCGACGGCAAGATCACGCGCGAGGAGGGCGTTGCACTGGTCAAACGTTATGACGGCGAGTTTCCAAGGAAATATTTCGAAGAGTTTCTCCAGTACTGCTCGATTACGAGGCAGGAGTTTGAGGCGATTGTGGACAACTGGCGGTCACCGCATCTGTGGCACTCGGTCGACGGAGAGTGGCGTCTCAAGCACGTGGTGTGGGAGTCGCACTGAGACACGTCGCGCCATGAGAAATGTCCGGCTGATTGCACGTCTCGACATCAAGGGACCCAACCTGATCAAGGGCATTCACCTGGAGGGGCTGCGGGTCATCGGCGCGCCAAATGAACACGCGCTACGCTATTACCAGCAGGGTGTCGATGAGTTGATTTACATGGATTGCGTTGCGAGCCTATATGGGCGCAACAACCTGCGCGAGATTGTGCTTGGCGCCGCGCAGGATGTGTTCGTGCCAATGACTGTGGGCGGTGGAGTGCGCTCGGTCGATGACGCTTCGGATCTTCTGCGCTGCGGTGCCGATAAAGTTGCCATCAATACGGCGGCAGTGGCGAACCCCGCGCTGATCTCTCAGATCGCACAGCGTTTCGGCACTCAGTGCGTAGTGCTGTCCATCGAGGCGAAGCGCATAGACCACAATCGATGGGAGGCCTACACCGACAACGGGCGCGAGCGTACTGGCCTCGACGTCATCGAATGGGTCAGGCGCGGCGTTGCTCTTGGCGCGGGCGAGATCTTGCTGACCTCAGTGGATCGCGAAGGTACGCGTCGCGGGTTCGACGTTCCCTTGGTGCGTGCAGTCACCGCGGAGGTATCGGTTCCGGTGATAGCGAGCGGCGGAATGGGGAAACCAGAGGATCTGGTAGAGGTGGTCCAACAGGGTCAGGCGGACGCAGTCGCCATGGCCGACATCCTGCACTACCAGCGAGCCTCTGTTAAGGATATCCGCCAGATCGCGCAAACCGTGGGTATTCCCGTTAGGCGCTATGAATCAGGATAAGGTCGACGTAGCGATTGTCGACTACGGTGTCGGGAACCTGCTGAGCGTGCGACGCGGTTTGGAGCATTGTGGCGTGCGCGTTACGGTGACCAACGACCCGGATACGATCGTTCAGGCCCCACGAGTCGTTTTGCCAGGAGTGGGCGCGTTTACGAACGGCATGGCAGGACTGCGGCGACGCGGGCTCGATACGGTTGTGCGCGAGCTCGCGCGGCGTGGTCGACCGTTGCTCAGCATCTGTCTGGGCATGCAGATGCTGCTTGACGAGAGTGATGAATTCGGTTGTACAGCGGGGCTCGGCTTGATCACTGGCAGAGTTGTCATGGTGCCATCAGTTACATCCAGCGGTGAACCGCAGAAGATCCCTCACATTGGCTGGAACGCTCTGGTGTTTCCGCCCGATCGCGACAGCTGGAAGGATACCCTGCTGCAGGACCTCGAACCGGGCGCTGCTGCATACTTTGTGCACTCATTCATGGCGCATCCGGCCGATGCGCATGATCGAATTGCGGACTGCATCTACGGTGGCATCTCAATACCCGCCGTTGTCGGTCGAGGAAATGTGATGGGCTGCCAGTTTCACCCTGAGAAGAGCGGACAAGTTGGCCTGCGGGTTCTGCGGACTTTCTTGCGAATGTGAGGATTCTCGCCTTAGTTACGGCACGCGGCGGCTCGAAGCGAGTGCCAGGGAAGAATGTCAGGATTCTGGCGGGCAAGCCGCTGATTAGCTGGAGTATCGAAGCCGCCCAAGGCATAGCAGACATCTGCGACGTCTTGGTCTCGACGGATGCCTTGGCGATCGCCGACGCGGCGCGCAGCGCCGGAGCTTTCGTGCCGTGGTTGCGTCCGCCGGTATTGGCTACAGATGAAGCACCCTCGGTGGATGTGTGTCTGCACGCCCTAGATTGGTACGAGCGCGAGAAGGGCGGAGTTGACGGACTGTTGCTTCTTCAACCCACTTCTCCGTTTCGGAGCCGAGCTTCTGTGCTGAAAGGCATCGAAGCTTTTCGCACGTCTGAATTTCGTCCCGTGATTGGTGTCTCTCGCGCGCTGTCGCACCCGATGTGGTGCTTTAGCCTGCAGGCTGAAGCGATGCGTCCGTTTGTCGACGGTGGTGGGCTGCAATCGAGGTCCCAAGACCTTCCGCCAGCTTATGTGATCAACGGCGGGTTTTATTTAGTTGCACCCGAGCACCTGCGTAAACATCGGTCCCTCTACAGCGTTGATATGGCACCGCTCGTCATGGACGGGCCCGGGGAGAATATCGACATCGACACCGAATGGGATTGGCGTCTCGCGGAAGCTATGGTAATGGTGGCTCCGGAGCTGGTCAGCTGAAGTGTGCGGTCCGGGCGCGATCTTGAGTCGAATTGTTAGAACTTGTTGGAAAGTCTTAGATCGCCGCACGACTGAACTGCGCATGGCGTTGCAAGAGTTCGAATATAATGTTGTCGAGCAGGCAGGCATTGAGAGCTGATGAGTAAGATCGTCTACCTCATCGACCAGCCGCTTGATGACCGCAATTATGAGCGGTTTGGCATCGGCGCCTGGATGAAGAGGAATTGGGGGGTAGAGGTCTGGGACCTGACCCCGCTAGCGCATCCGCGGGTTTGGACAGATTTCCTCGAGTCCAATCGGGCACTGAAGACTTTCTCGGACTATTTTCCCATTGTCTCGTGGCGCGAGCTTCATGACCGATACTCCACCTTGGGTAAGGTCGATTTTTTCATCGACTTCACCGGCGACTATTGGTGCTCACTTCGAGTGAAGGCCGCTCTGGCAAGAAGAGGCGCCATCAGAGTGACAAGTGCGCCCGGTCTCAATCCACTGCCGAAGGATCACCAACATCGCGATGTCGTGTCCAGGTTGCGACGGCTCGTCTCGGGAGGCGCTGGCGGAGCAACCACCCGGATCAGCAACTCGATCGTTTGTCGACTGGCTGCGCCATTTACGAGACCTGGGCTGGTAATCGTATCTGGCGAAAGGTCCGTACCTCAAAAGGTAGGGGCTGAGCGCACGCTACTGGTGCACAGTTTTGACTATGACATTTATCTCAAAGAGCGAGAACTCAGCTCGCAAGACGCTCGGGTCCCGCCTTATGCGGTGTTTGTCGACCAGGACTATTGTTTTCATCCGGATTTTCTGTACCGGGACGGATCATTTCTGGCGACGCCGGAACGATATTTCCCTGCGTTATGCAACGGTCTAAGGACGATCTCAGAGGCTCTCGGATTGCAGGTCAAAATCGCCGCGCACCCGCGCGCAGGTTACAAGCACAAGGAGCGTGACTATTTTCAGCGCATACCGGTCGAGTACGGCAGGACCGCTGAGCTGATAAAGGGTAGCAGTCTGGTCGTCTGCCACGACAGCACGGCTATCCATTTCGCCGTACTGTTTAATAAGCCGATTATCTTCGTGACGACTGGCGAATTGATTCCCGCCTTTGAGGGCAAGGCCATAGATCAGGTGGCATCGGAGCTATCGAAGACAGCGATTAATCTGGATACCGACCTACGGAAAATCGATTGGCAGGCCCAGATGTCCGTCGATGCTGAGAAGTATGCGGAGTTCAAGAGTAAGTACATCAAGATTGCTGGTACTCCGGAGCGTCCCATGTGGGACATTGTCATCGAGCACATAGAAACGGCCGTGAAATCGAAAGCGACGCCCAAATCAGGGCGTTGCGAACCGGTCTCACACGACGGATGAGACCACTGAAATAATTCCCTGCAACCACACTGGTAATGAAATGACTAGAAGCAAACGTATCTCGAGCGCGGCTGCCATGCTGGTATTTGCGGCCTGCATAATCTCCTCGTACGCACGGGCAACGGTGGTAACACCCGCTGCCGCCGTCACCGTGACGCAGACCTATGCGTACACCAACTATGATGGCGGTGACTTTGTGTTCTCGACCAGCGACGGGGCGCCAGGCTGCGGCAGCGGCTGGTATATCAAGTCAACCGACCCGGGCTTCAAGGCGGCCGTTGCGGCAATCTTAACGGCGCAGGCCGGCGGCAATTACATCGTGGTCTACGGCGATAACTCAGACCTTTGGTCCGGCTCGCCGAGCGGTACGTACTGTCGCGTGCAGGCGGTTGGCATCAAGTCATAGATCATGAATGCACCCGTGACTGGCTCCGTGCCTTCCAATCGGTCAATCCGCGCAGTTTGGGGCGCAGTGTTCTGCATCGTACTCGGCAATGCATCCGCGGCTGGCCCCGCAAGCCAGATATATACGTTACCGGCAGGTGACTCTACGAGTTCAGTGGTGAACGGCGTGTTTTTTGACGGCACGTTTATATGGGCGGCGATTCAGAATCCAGACGGCGGTACGCTCGAGAGGCGAACTACCGGTGGATCGGTTGTCTCAACAACACGTGTTGGGAGCGCGCCTCTGGAAATGGCATTCGACGGGACTAACATCTGGGTCACTGACTACACCTCGAGTGATGTGATGGTGGTCAATCAGAGCGGCGCAGTTGTGAGCGTGATCACGCTCAATCCGGCCGCGCACCCAGAAGGCATTGTGTTTGACGGCACGTACATGTGGATCGCAAACAACGGCCAGGGTATGGATAGCGTCAGCAAGCTGAGCGTGGCTGCAAAAGCGCTTGTCGCAAGCTATCCCGTGGGACACGCGCCGGACGGGGTCGGTTTCGATGGAAGCCGGATTTGGGTTACGAACAGCTATAACAATAATGTATGGACTCTGAGCAAGGATACCGGTCAGCAACTGGCTGCATACTGGACTGGCACGTTTCCGCTTACCGTCATATATGACGGCACGAATATGTGGATTGGAAACGGCACTGGAGTAAACGTCGGGCCCCCGGTTCCTGGAATCGGCAGCCTGACCAAGATCCGTGCCACGGACGGGACCGCGCTCGGAACGTTTACCGTCGGCCACCACGTCAGAGGGTTAGTCTATGACGGAACCTCAGTCTGGGCGTGTAACGGCAACGACAATACGGTCAGTCGCGTGCGTGCCAATGACGTCGCGCTACTTGGAACGTATCCGACCGGGAAAGCTCCGCGCGCGGTGGCGTTCGATGGAACAAATATCTGGGTGGCAAATTCAGGGGAGAATTCGCTGACCCTTATCTCTCTCGGCGCGGTGCCAAATTTCGATGCCGCGGCGCAAGTGTCCGCCTCCACTCCCGCCGGCGGACGCACAATAGTCGCTCCACAAGCCCTACACGGGCCAATGAGCCTGGTTCTCGACGGAGGCTAGCTGCGGCGACTTTACTCTGCCCGTGACTACGGCCGAGACGCCTCCGCGGTCGTGTGTCGGGAACTCTATAGTCAGAAATGCAGCTCGAATCTGACCTACGGCCGCCGAACCTCATGCGATACGGTGGATCTGCATGCCAAAAGTCCTCATAACTACCGTTCCCTTCGGCGATAAGAATCGTCTGCCGCTGGAGCTGCTCGAGTCGGCGAACGTTGACTATCTGATCAACCCGCTCGGGCGCAAGCTTAAGGAGATTGAATTAGCCGATATGGTGCGCGATTTCGATGCGCTGATCGCTGGCACTGAGCCCATCACAGATTTGGTCATGAGTCGTGCCAGCGGGCTCAGACTCATATCCCGCGTAGGAGTCGGCTTAGATAGCGTTGATCTTCTATCCGCTCAGCGACGCGGCATCCACGTTTCTTATACGCCGGAGGCCCCGGCGCCCGCGGTCGCCGAGTTAACCCTCGGACTGATGCTCACCCTTCTCAGATCTGTTCATCTCGCCAATCTGCAAATGCACAAAGGCAATTGGAATCGATACTTCGGCCGGCGTCTTGCCGAAATTACGGTTGGGATCATCGGCACGGGGCGAATCGGAAGCCGGGTATTGCGGCGGATACCGGCCTTCGGCACGCCGCGGGTACTGGCTAATGACGTGAATCCGGATCCGAAACTTGTCCCCGAGTTAAAGCTCGAATGGGTCGACAAGGAGGAAATCTATCGTGAGGCCGACCTGATCACTTTGCACGTACCGATGACCGTACATACCAAGAACATGATTCGTCGCGAACAACTCCTGCAAATGAAGCAGGACGCGCTGCTCATAAACACTGCCCGGGGCGGCATTATCAACGAGAGCGACCTTGCGCAGGTCATGCGATCGGGCCACCTCGGCGCCGCGGCGATCGATGTGTTCGAGCACGAACCTTACACGGGCGAATTGGCTTCTATAGATCGTTGCGTGCTGACTTCGCACATGGGCTCGATGTCGGTGGACTGTCGCACTCGCATGGAGATCGAGGCGGCTGAAGAGGTGGTGCGTTTGTTTACCCAACAACCCCTGCGTAGTCCCGTGCCTGCGTACGAGTACGACGTGCAGCGGCAGGGGTTGTAGGCCTCATTCATGAAGTGCGCATGTGTCGTGGGTGGCTCGGGTTTCCTCGGCTCTCATGTCGCTGACCGGCTGAGCGACGCCGGGTATTCGGTGCGGATTTTCGATCGTGTCGAGTCGAGGTGGCTGCGCGCCGGTCAGCGGATGATCGTAGGGGATGTTCTCGATTCATGTCTATTACAGGAAGCCATCGCGGGGGTTGAGGTTGTCTACAACTTCGCCGGCATCGCGGATTTGAACGACGCGCTCAATAAGCCCGTGGAGACCGTGTTGGCGAATATCCTGGGCGCGGTCCGTGTTCTTGAGGCCTGCCGAACCAACTCGGTGGCGCGCTTTATCTACGCCAGCAGTGTGTACGTCTACAGCCGCGAAGGGGGCTTCTATCGCTGCAGCAAGCAAGCAGCAGAGCACTACGTAGAGGAGTATCAGCGCACCTACGGGCTTGATTTCACCATACTGCGTTACGGCTCTCTCTACGGACCTCGGTCGGATGCGAGTAACGGTCTGTATCGGATCGTGCGTGACGCGCTTGCACGGGGTGCCATCAGTTACGAAGGTAATCCCGAGTCAATCCGAGAATACATTCACGTGGAAGACGCAGCCCGCGCGAGCGTAATTGCGCTCGGCGACGAATTCCGCAACGAGAGTGTCGTCCTTACCGGAAACCAGCCGATGCGAGTTGCCGACCTGCTGAGAATGCTCGCGGAAATACTTGGCTTGCCTGAAAACGTCGAATTCCGGAACGAGAGCTACGCGGGTCATTACGTTCGTACCCCATACGCGTATCAACCGAAACTTGGACGAAAGTACGCTCCGGCACTGCACGTAGATATGGGTCAGGGATTGCTGCAACTGATCGATGAGATTCGTCGCGGCCAGTCCTCCTGATGAATCATTGCGCCGGCTGATTTTCAAACGGCTACGGCAGTGCACCGATCTTGGATTGGTCGCGGGCACGATTTACAGCTTCATCGTCAAACGCCGCCTTCGTAGCTGCGGACATGGCTTGCGTCTGCGCTGGTCCACTGTGATTCTGGGGCACAGCAATATCGTCCTCGGTAACAATTTCGTGTCGATGGGCACGCTCTATCTCTATGCGAACGATGCGGGCTCCATAACGATCGGCGATGACTGCGACGTGAACACCAACGTCCAAATTGGGGCGGCTTCGGGGAAAATCATCATTGGGGATCACGTGATGATCGCCGCAAATGTGGTGTTGAGGGCGGCGAATCACGGCATGCACCGGAGGGCTCTGATGAAGCGACAGACCTCGGTTCCGGGGGAAATTCGGATCGAAGATGATGTTTGGATCGGATCCAATGCGGTCGTGACATCCGACGTCACGCTCGCACGGGGAACGGTAGTTGCGGCCGGAGCGGTCGTCACTCACTCGACAGAGCCCTACAGCATCGTGGCAGGGGTGCCGGCGAGGAAAATTGGTGAGAGAGCATAGGGTACTGTTCTGGGACTTTGATGGGGTCATAAAAGAAACGGTCGGTGTGAAAACCGATGCCTACGTCGGCCTGTTTGCGCCGTTCGGGGATTCGATAGGGGCCCAAGTGCGGGCTCACCACGAACGCAACGGCGGCATGTCGCGTTTTGAAAAGCTCCCGCTCTATCTGAAGTGGGCCGGGCGCGGGGCATCGGCTCTCGAAGTCGCGCGGTATTGTGAGCTTTTCTCGAGCGCCGTCTTTCAGGCCGTGCTTGACTCGGCGTGGGTTCCAGGTGCACGTGAGTACCTGTTAGAGAATCATCTGAGGCAACGCATGGTACTGATCACCGCAACACCGCAGACGGAGATCGAGCGCATCTTGGAGCTATCGGGCATCGCTGACTGTTTCTGCGAAATACACGGCGCGCCGACGGCAAAATCAGCGGCGATAGCATCGGCCCTGTTACGGCTTGCGTGTCCCTACGAGGACGCGCTCGTGATCGGCGATGCGGAATCGGACATGAGTGCCGCCCTTGCGACCAAAGTTCGGTTTCTACTACGCCGGACTCCTCACAATCTAGACCTGCAGCGAAGTTATACCGGTCCGCAATGCGAGGACTTTCTTAATGGATAGATTGGCGGCGATCCGGAATTTGCGCACCAAGTTGCGAGCGGGGGGCGCGACCATCGGTAGCTGGATGCAGATTCCACATGCCTCGATCGCAGAGATCATGGGTCAGGCGGGGTACGATTGGGTCGCTCTCGATCTGGAGCACGGCGCGATGGCACTCCATCAGCTTCCTGAGCTGTGCCGCGCTCTTGAGCTGGGCGGCACACTGCCGCTCGTCCGCGTGGCGGAGGGGCTCGCCAAGGACTGCAAGCAAGCGCTCGATTCCGGCGCCGGCGGCGTGATCGCTCCGATGGTCGAGTCGGCGGAACAGCTGCTGCAGATTCGAGATTGGTGTCGCTGGCCCCCGGCGGGTCGTCGCGGTGTTGGGTTTTCACGTGCGAATACGTTTGGGCGTCATTTCGATGCATATGCATGCGAAGCTCAAGCGCCGCTACTCGTTGCGATGATCGAGCATTATCGTGCCGTGGATGTGCTTGGCGAGATCGTTGGCGTGGAGGGCCTCGACGGCATTCTCATCGGACCCTACGACCTGTCGGCTTCCGTGGGCCGCACGGGGCAATTCGATCATCCCGAATTTCACAGTTTGATAGCGCGGATTCAGGACATCACTTCCGCTGCGGGTATCGCCTGTGGCCTGCACATAGTGGCCCCGGATCCAGAGGAATTGCGCCGCCGGCAAGCCGCGGGATTCCGTTTTATGGCGTACTCAATAGATGCCGTTATTTTAAACCATGGTGCAGCGCGGCCGCGCTGACGTTACTGACAAGGCGCCTCAAATGCGAGTACTTGCCCTGATCCCTGCCCGGATGGGAAGCAGTCGATTTCCGGGGAAACCGATGGCTCCGCTGCTTGGCATCCCGATGATCGAGCACGTATATCGACGCGTAGCCCTAAATGCAGATTTGACAGCTACGGTCGTCGCCACTTGCGATGCGGTGATAGCCGACCACATTCAGGCCATCGGTGGGCGGTTCGCTATGACCGGTAGTCATCATGAGCGCGCTTCGGATCGATGCGCGGAGGCGCTCGAAATAATTGAGCGCGCGGACGGGGTCCGGTTTGACATCGTCGTCATGGTCCAGGGAGACGAGCCTCTCGTGCACCCGGATATGGTCTCCGAGGCGCTGGCGCCCATGATAGCGGACGCTGGCATCTTGGTTACGAACCTGCTCGGGCGTATTGGCAGCGAATCGGAATTCGAAGACCGCAACTGCATCAAGGTGGTGTACGACCGCAACAGCGACGCGTTGTACTTTTCACGTGAGCCGATCCCAACCCGGGCCAAGGGCGTCTGCGCACCGATGGGCAAGCAGATCTGCGTGATTCCGTTCAGGCGCGAGTTTTTGATCGATTACACGCGTCTAGCCCCCACGCCACTCGAAATCGCCGAATCCGTGGATATGATGCGCGTGCTTGAGAATGGGCTAAAAGTTCGCATGGTCCCAACCAAGCATGACAGTTATTCGGTGGACACGGAATCCGACCGCGTGCGGGTCGAGAAACTGCTCGGCACGGACCCGCTGCACCAGCGACTCTTCGGCCATTAGTTTTATTTCGCCCTGAACTTATCAGCGTATCAAGGTAAACGATGTTCATTCAACGCAAGACTTACTTGAGCAAAATCGCCCGGATCCGGGTTGCCGAAGGCCGTGACTTGGAAAAGGGATTGCGGCTGGATCGCAATGAGAAGGTGGATGTCTGGCCGCAGCAGATGCTCAGTGACATTTTCGGCGGCAAACCAGACTGGTTTTTGAGCGTTTATCCGGAATCAACACGACTTTATCAAAAGCTGGCACGGTTCCACGGCGTGGAGGAGTCCGAGCTTCTCCTGACGTCGGGAATCGATGGTGGTCTCAAGACCCTGTACGAGATCATGACTGAGCCGGGAGATCTGGTCGGAGTCGTAGCGCCCACTTACGCGATGTACCAGGTATATCCCCGGCTGTTCCAGTTGCAGCTTGAGGAAATTCTCTGCACGCCGGAGCTGAAGTTCAACCACGTACAGTTTGATGCATTCCTTGATCGTCGTCCGACGATATTTTTTCTGCCAAACCCGAATCAGCCGATAGAGACCTGCCTTGATCTGGCGCAGCTGGAGGAAATGGCACACAAGACACTGGCTAAGAACTGCCTGTTCGTCATCGACGAGGCCTACCACATGTTCGGCAGTGAGAGCGGCGTGGAGCTTATTCGCAAGTATGAGAATGTCGTGGTGGCCCGAACCTTCTCCAAGGGCTTCGGTGTTCCGTCGATCCGTCTTGGCTATCTGATTTCGAACCAGGAAAACATGAATATCCTGGCGAAGACACGCTTCGCTCACGAGAGCAACGCACTCTCAAATGCGGTGGCCGAACATCTGCTCGATAACTACTCGATGGTTGAACATTACAACTCCAGAGTGGTTGCGGCCCGGGAGCGGATCAAATCGCTGTTGAAAGAAGCGGGCATCCCTGCCAGCGGATCCAAGGGTAACTTTTTGTTGCTGGATCTTCGCGATGCGGCGCGCGCCAAGGCCTACGTGTCCGCGCTGCGTCAGCAGAACATCTACATCAAAGGGCCATGGGCGACCCCTTGGGATCGCTACGTGACCATCACCGTCGGGCCGTTCGACGTCATGGACCGATTCGTACGGGCCACACGCGACTTTTGTGCGAACGAGCGCAGCGCATGAAGAAGGTGGTCGTGACCGGTGGCTTTGGTTTCGTGGGATCGCGCCTCGTGCGACATCTGCGGGCAAAAGGCACGGAGGTAGTGGTTTTGGAGCATCCCGCCGCCGCGGCGCCGGCGGACCTCGTGGATGTGCAGGTGCTGCGCGGCGACATTACCGATGAGGAGTCATTAGCGCGAGCAAAAATATCCCATGTGGACGCCGTGCTGCATCTAGCTGCGCAATCCTCGGGACCGCGATCCTTTTCGGTTCCAGTGCTGGATGTGAGATTGAACATTCTTGGAACGCTCAACACGATCAACTGGTGCTTAGGTAACAGTATCGATCGGCTGCTGTTCGCTTCATCTTTTGTGGTGTACGGAGATCACCCCGAGCGGGAAGCACTGGCGGAAGACGTGGCATGCCATCCCAAATCCGTGTACGCCACATCGAAGCTGGCCTGCGAGCATCTGCTGGCGAATTACGCTCAGCCCAAGGGTGTACGTTGGAGCGCGCTGCGCATGTTTAATGTATACGGGCCAGGACAGGACATTACGAAGTCAGATCAGGGAGTGGTGGGCATATTCATGAACATGTTGCGTCAGCGCGACGTCGTAGAAGTCAAAGGTCGTCTCGATCGCTTCCGGGATCTGATCTATATCGACGACGTCATCCAAGGCTGGGAGCTGTGCCTGCAAGGCGCAGCGTACAACCAGGCGTTCAATCTGGGCACTGGGCAGAGAACAACTTTCGACTTACTCATTGGCAGTCTCGCTACCGTGATGGGCAAGGGCAGCGGATTTCGAATCGAAGAAACCCCTGGCACCCCCGGCGACATGAAGGGATGTGTCGCGGACTTGACGCGGATTACGGCGGCCCTGGGATATGCTCCGCGCATCCCGCTTACAGATGGGCTGCAGCGAATGTGGTCCTGGGTCAGCGCCGACGCGAAGATCTGACATGCGAGCCAGTTGTTCAATCTGCGGGGGAGGGGCGACAAATCGCGTAGTTAAGGCGCGTGGCGGTGCGGACTTAACCTTGTGGCATTGCGCAGGCTGTGACTTCGAGTTCCAGATACATGACCCTACCGCCGATCTGGCCGCGAATAAGCTCGACGATTCGCGGCTTAAGGCGGCCGGTCTCGACATCCCGGCGCTTGAACGCGATTTCACCAACGGGTTGGCTCAGTCGGCCGCCTACGTTAATACGTACGTGACTGACGCAGAGCGAGGCGCCAACGTGCTGGAAGTCGGTTGCTCGTTGGGCTACCTGCTTAAGCTGGTCCGCGATGCCGGCGCTTATCCGTTCGGCGTCGAGCTGAATACCGTGCGCGCCCAATATGTCACGGAGCAATTGGGGATCCCTTGCGATGTTACGCTCGAGGCATGCGAAGGGCGCGGGCTCCGCTTCCGGAAAATCTTTCTTCTCTACGTGCTCGAATACGTACCCGAGCCGACGGTTTACTTACAGCGTTTGGTCGACCTGCTGGAAGAGGGTGGGCAGCTTATCGTCGTCACCCCGAACCTCAGAGATACGCTGAAAGATGTGTGGCGCAGTGAGGGCTTCCTCAAGTTTTTCTACGACCAGCACGCGATTAACTACCTTACACCGCGGGCGGTGGACCGAATGGCAGCCCGACTTCGCGCTGGAAAGGTGGTTAGTTTCACGCGTCAGGGGTACAGCTTCGTGAACCATGTAAGCTGGTTTCTCACCGGAGCACCCCGAACGACCGGTGTCGTGGGCGGCGACAATTTCGTGCCCGAAATTCTCGTCCAGATGCGCCCGGAGTTTTCCGAAGCGGCGCTCAACGATTCGCGCCGCGTGCTCGCAGGTCGACTGGCCGACCTTATTGCAGAATTCGACCGCAATTACCGTCATTCGATTGAGAGTCAAGCATACGGCAACCAGATTCATCTCGTTATCACGCGATGAAGCGGCAAGCCGGCTGGGATGATATTGGTACTGCTCAGCGCAGTGTTTTGGCGCGCGCCCGGGAGTATCTTCGCGCTCGGACGCAACAGGGCGTGGATGTAGCGCGTACCCCCGATTGCCATCTCAACGGTTGGGCACAGGTGCCCGGGAACGCCCGGTTGCATCAGCTTGCCGGGGAGCGCGGCGCGTCATTGCGAGTGTTGCTGGCGCGGGCCAAGGACGCGCTCCACTACGTCGGGCAGGCCGGATACGAGGTCGTAGACGAGAGCGCCGGATCGACAGCATTCACCCGGCTCGTGGTTTCGTGGTGTCGCGCCGGTGATTTTTCCGAAGATGGTCGCTTTCACGACCGATATTTCGGCATTTCATCGGCAGAGACCCCGGAAACACTGTGGTTTCTGATGGCGATCGACCAGCACATCCCCGCACGACGCGACAAGAATATTGTCGTCTTCCGACAGATACCCGGCCGCAGATCGACGGCCGCGTTTCGTTTGGTGCAGGAAACCGCTCGGGTGGCAGTCGCTCCGGCGAGTGAAGATGGCACTGGCCCGACTGTGTCGGCCATCACTGCACTTGCGGACCAAGTGACGGCTGCGGTCCTAGCGCTGGTCCAGGGTAGAACATTTGCGAGCGTCCTGTTGCCATACGAGGCGCAGCCATTCCAACATACCATCTTCCGCGCTCTGAAACGCCAGGATCCTCGGATCCAAACCGTTGGTTACCTGCACTCGGCGCTGCCACCGCTGCCCGCGGATTTGATCCACCGGTCAGGGGCGCCCGAGCTGCTCCTGGTGCACGGCCGCGGTCAGGCCGACATTCTTGCTCGACATCTTGGATGGTCTCCCGCGTCTCTGGTCACGATCAAGTCACTGCGCTATCAACTCGCTGATGATCGGCCCTTTGGCGGACTGATATTTCTTCCGTACGCCTTTCGCGACGCTCGGGTGATCGAGGAGACCTTTGAAGATCTTCTCCGCAAGAGCATTCCCGGATCGCTCCCGCGACTGGCCGTCCGCAACCACCCGGTGATGAATGGCTCGAAGCGCCACGCGCATCTACAAAGTCGCTTGGAAGAACTGATGCTCGCATATGCCAATCGGTTTTCCCCGGACGCGACACCTCGACGGCCAGTCTCTATCTTCATAGGCGCGACAGCCGCGATCCTGGAGGCTCTCGAGCGTGGCATCACCGCATTGCAAATCTGCTCGCAGCCGCTCACCGAGAGTCACGATGCGCAGCTTTGGCAAAGTCTGAGAGTGGAGAGGCTCGGCAAGTATCTATTTCGCTATGAGCTGGCGACGCCGGGCGTGTACGTTGAACTTGGCCCGGGTACCCGAGCCGTTGCCGCTAGCAACGAGATCGTGCGCGCCTGCCTAGGAATGAGCGCTCACAGCCTGACACAAGACGACGCCGTCGAGAATGCGAAGGGCCCACGGAGAGCAGGTTGATCTTGCAACCACACATTCGCGATGTGCTCGTTAACAGAGGCGACGAGGGCGGGAATCGGACCGCGCTACTTTTCGAGCGTGCAACAGCCCCTTGAGCGACACCCATTCAGTCGCTGAGAGTGTCAGTTCCCGTTACACCGTAACGCTTGGCGCTCAGGTCGTCAGAATGTTGCTTGCAGTGGTTACCGCGTCCATCGTTCCGCGGGCACTTGGTCCGGCAACCTACGGCAATTACAACTTCCTACTGTCAACGTCGGCGGCGATACGCGGATTTCTCGATAACGGTACGCAACAGGCGTTCTTCACTTTTTCTTCGCAGACCCGCGTTAGCGGTCCGTTGACGAAGTTGTACGCGCTGGCGCTGTCTGGCCAGTTCGCGATCACGTTGACCCTGATAGGGCTGGCGGCCGCAACCGGCAAGATCGACTGGCTGTGGCGTGGGCAGCGGCTGGACCAAGTCGTACTAGTCACTGCGCTCGATTGGACGCTTTTTCTGGCGCTATCCCTGCAGCAGTTGGGAGATACCAAGGGGCGGACCATTTACCCGCAACTTGCTGCTGCCGCGGTTTCGATGCTAACGCTGGCGGGACTGCTGGCGCTGCGCTTCACGCGCACGCTCGACTTTTACACCTTCGCCTGGCTCAATCTGGGCGGCGCAGTGCTGACCTGTTTTGTTCTGTCCTTCAGATTGATAGGTCGCCATCGCGCGCAAGTTTGGGACGGTGACACTGCGTTTCGCGGCTATGTGCAGCGCTGGTGGCGTTTCACACGTCCCTTGATACTCCTACAGTATTACTTTCCGGTGGTCGCCTACCTCGGCTTGTATCTGATTCAAAGATGGTACGGCTCGGAGGAATTGGGCTTCTACTCGCTGGCACTGCAATGGTCAGCGTTTGCCATGGTTTTTACGACGTCGGGAGTGTCAATCTTCTGGCGTGAAATCGCCTATAGCGCAGCTCAGGATCTACGTCATACAGCGAAGACCTATGAGCAGTTTAGTAAGATTTTCTTTTTCTTGTCGCTGGTGCTGAGCTGCGGTTTATCGGCCGGGAGTTCGTTACTCGTTCAGGTCGTCGCCGGCCCACGCTTTAGCGCTGCCGCAAAAGTGCTGGCGATCATGGCCTTCTATCCCATTTCTCAGACGATCAATCAGCTTACCGTCGCCTCAATGAAGGCCACGGAGCGTACAGGAAGCTACGCACGCTGGAGCTTTATTCTCTCGGTGCCGGAATTGCTTCTGACCTACATACTTCTTGCGCCGGCCGCGGCAGCGGTGCCTGGCCTGCATCTGGGAGCCACAGGGATGGCGATCAAGACCGCGGTATACGGGTTACTCGCGGCACAGGTCTATGATTGGGTCAATTGCAAATTCTTCGGAATTTCATATATGGCAGCCCTCGCACGGAAGGCGATCGCGGCGGCCATCGTGGGGACCGTCGCCGTGCTGATCTTTGGCGCGGGGGCGTCGTGGCTGCAGCGCCAGACGTACAGCAACCTAGGGGCACTGTGCGCGGCGGCTTGCGCTTACGTGATCGCCATCGGAATGATCGTTGTCCTCTGGCCGAGTCTGGCAGGCGTCACTCGGGAGCAGATCCGGCAGGGCGTTCGGCTGTCTAGTCGGCGCTGAGTAGGCAGAAGAGGGTACTAAGATGAAGGTTGTCATTCTCTGCGGTGGTCTCGGCACGCGGTTGAGCGAAGAGACTCAGCTCAGACCAAAGCCAATGGTCGAGATTGGTGGGCGACCTATCCTATGGCACATCATGAAAATCTACGAGCGCCACGGTTTCACCGATTTCACGCTGGCACTCGGTTACAAAGCTGAAATGATCAAAGACTATTTTCTACACTACCGCGCCCGCCAAAGTGACCTGATGGTCGACCTGCAGAGCGGCGAGATCGTCTACTCGAACCAAGCCGTCGAGGGCTGGCGGGTATCAATGGTAGATACGGGCGCAAACACGATGACTGGCGGCAGGCTCCTGCGTCTGAAACCGCACGTGCAGGCCGGGGGCACGTTCCTCTTCACCTACGGTGACGGCGTGTCAGACGTTAATCTGTCGAGTGTGCTGGCCTACCATCGCAGTCACGGAAGGCTTGCGACCGTCACCGCGGCACGACCGTCCGCGCGCTTCGGAGGCCTACAAATAGGCGATGGCCAAGTGCTGCACTTCAAGGAAAAGCCGCAGTCCGGCGAGGGCTGGATTAACGGTGGTTTCTTTGTCTTCGACGCCGGAGTCTTCGACTATCTCGAAAACGACGCGACGGTCTTGGAACAGAAGCCACTGGAGAACCTGGTGCGCGATGGGCAGCTGATGGCCTACGAGCATTCTGGTTATTGGCAATGCATGGATACCGTTCGGGATCGCGATGCCCTACAGGCACTGTGGGACAATGGACGCGCGCCTTGGCTGCAAGGCCCGCGCTGATGTTTGCTGACATCTACCGCGGCCGGAGGGTGCTTATAACCGGCAATAGTGGCTTCAAAGGAAGCTGGCTCACTGCGTGGCTGTTGAAGCTCGGTGCTCAGGTGACTGGGCTCTCGAAGGATGTTCCGACGCAGCCGGCGATGTTCGAGGAACTCAGACTGACAAATCGGATCGATCACGTAAAAGGAGACGTGCGAGATCTTGAGCTGGTACGCACGGTGATCGAAAGCGCCCGCCCAGACTTTGTGTTTCATCTCGCGGCGCAAGCAATAGTCTCGGCGTCGTACTCTGACCCCGTAGAAACAGTGACTACAAATGTTGTCGGCACCATGAACGTGCTTGAAGCGCTGCGGGCGTTGACACGGCCGTGCGTCGCGGTGCTGATTACCAGCGACAAGTGCTACGACAATGTTGAGTGGCCCTGGGGTTATCGAGAAACCGACCGCTTGGGCGGCAAGGACGTCTACAGCGGCTCAAAAGGGGCCGCCGAGCTGATAATTCGCTCTTATCTGCATGCATTCATGGGAAGCGATCAGGGTGTACGCATCGGCATCGGCCGCGCCGGCAACGTGATTGGTGGTGGCGATTGGGCGAGGGATCGGATCGTCGCTGACTGCATGCGCGCTTGGAGTCAAGACTGCGCTGTCGATATCCGCAGCCCGCAGGCGACGCGTCCCTGGCAGCACGTGCTGGAGCCACTGAGCGGCTACCTGACTCTGGGTCAGGCGCTCGCTCAGGGTCCGCGATTGCACGGCGAGGCTTTCAATTTCGGCCCGCGAATTGAACAAAATCCCACTGTCGAACAGTTATTGCGCGATCTGAGCCGTCATTGGGGCTTTTCCGACCCCGGTAAATCGTACCGCGTAACGGAAACCATCCCGTTCCATGAAGCGAGTCTCCTTAAGCTAAGTTGCGATAAGGCTTGGTTTTACCTGAAGTGGGAGCCCAGCCTCGACTACGCAGAGACTATCCGTCTCGTGGGGGAATGGTACGCGGGCTTCTATCGTAAGCACTCAGAGGCGTACGGCCTGACCATGGCGCAGATCACCGACTACGAGCGCTTTGGGGCGGAGCGCGGGCGCGCGTGGACACAATGACAAGGCAACAGGAAAGTTCAAAGACTGCGCTGATCGATGGAGTGAGTCTCGTCGAACTGCGCCAGATTAGCGATGAACGCGGTGCGGTACTTCACATGCTCCGGGCCGACGCCCCGGAGTTTACGCGCTTCGGCGAGTGCTATTTCTCGGAGGTATTGCCTGGGGCCGTAAAGGGCTGGAAGCGCCATCACCTGCATACGCATAACGTGGCCGTGCCCGTTGGTCGACTCCGTATGGTGTTGTACGACGGTCGCGAAGTCGCGGCTACCCGGGGCCAATTGCAGATAGTCGAACTAGGTCGCCCCGACTCCTATCTCAGAATGCGCATTCCCCCAGGAATATGGTATGCGTTCGGCTGCATCGGGAGCGCGCCAGCGTTGCTCGTGAACTGTTCGGACCTGCCTCATGATCCGAGTGAGAGTGAGACCCGGAAGCTCGATGATCCAGAAATTCCCTACGTGTGGTAAGTGACAATCGATAGATCAGTCCGCACGAGGCGGATAGGCCCAGTGCCGCGGCTGCTGGTGTTGGGTGGCAGGGGATTCATCGGCCAACATATCATCGCACGCGCCGCGGAATTGTCGTGGGATGTCACCTGCCTCTCGCTACGAGCACCGCCGAGCTCGCCCACGGTGCGCGCGCTTGCCGCCGATGCGTCGGATGGCGTTGCGTTGCGGGGCGCACTGAAAGATCCGGCCTTCGAGTACGTCGTGAACTGTAGCGGCTACATCGATCACAGTAGCTTTGCGCAGGGCGGCAGACGCGTCTTTGAGGCTCATTTCCACAGTGTTGTTAACCTCGCGGAACTCCTTGACCGCGACAAACTTCTAAGCTTCGTCAATCTTGGCTCGAGTGATGAATACGGCGGCAATCGCGCCCCACAAGTGGAGACGCAACGCGAGACGCCAATTAGCCCGTATTCGATGGGTAAGACAGCGGCTACACACTTCCTGCAGATGCTACATCGCACGGAGAGCTTTCCGGCGACGACTTTGCGGCTCTTTCTTACCTACGGTCCCGGACAGGATGCGCGACGCTTTATTCCGCAGGTGATTCTCGGTTGCCTCGCGGGACGCCCCTTTCCGGTCTCGGCTGGCGAGCAGCTGCGAGATTTCTGTTACATACGGGATACCGTCGATGCAGTCTTCGCTACGTTCACTACGCCGGCTGCGCGCGGCGAGGTGCTCAATATCGCATCGGGCCAACCGATTGCGATCCGCCACCTTGTGGAGACCGTCCTGCACCTGATCGGACGCGGCGAGCCGCAATTTGGGAAGGTGGCATATCGAGCCGGTGAAAACTTGGAACTCTATGCCGATATTTCCCGCGCACGGGCATTACTGGGCTGGAGGCCAAAAGTGAGTTTGGAAAGTGGCCTTGCAAAGACCATCCAGTGGTTCCGGAACGGGCAGTGATGTCCGAGCCGCTCGTCAGCATCATCATCAATTGCTACAACGGCGAGAAATACTTGGCGCAAGCGATTGAGAGCGTCTTGGCCCAGACCTATCCCAACTGGGAAATAATCTTCTGGGACAATCAATCGACAGATCGAAGTGCGCAGATCGCGCGAAACTACTCGAATCCGAGACTGAAGTATTTCTACGCCCCGGAACATACCGGGCTTTACGCCGCGCGCAATTTCGCCCTTGATAAAGCGCAGGGGCAACTATTCGCTTTCCTGGACGTCGATGACTGGTGGCTCCCTGACAAGCTCGCGCGACAGGTCCCGCTGTTTGGCGACTCCCAAGTCGGTTTTGTCTGCGCGAACTACTGGATCGAGAGCGAGCGCAAAGGCAGGCGCTGGCTCGCAGTGAAGCGCGCCATTCCTAGCGGCTGGGTGCTCAGCGATCTGCTCAGGTCCTACTTTGTTGGGTTGCTGACTCTCATGATTAGGCGTACGGCATTGACTTCTCTCGAGTATCCGTGCGATGCGCGCTTCCCGCTCATGGGCGACCGCGACCTCGTGGTACGGTTGTCGGTACATTGGAAATCCGCTTGCGTGCAGGAGCCTCTTGCGGTCTTTCGGCTACACGGTGGAAACGAAACTGTAATGAAACGCGATCGCATCCATGACGAGCTCGGACGCTGGATCGAGGAAATGGAGAAGGTGGACATCATTCGGTCTTCGCCGAGTTTTCGCTTCGTGCGGCACGACTTCACGTATCAGAGAGCGTTAAATAGGCTCCTAGAGGGCGATCGCAGAAGTGTCTTTAGGTTGCTACCGGAACTCCCATATAGCCGCTTCAAAATAAAGCTGTGCGCGGCGCTGCTGATGCCACTGTTCGTAGTGCGCAGGCTCAAGAACTAGGCGGCGTGCAATGAGACAGCGGACGGTTGACTTCAATAGCGTACTTAAGGGTCTCAACCTGCTCGTCGCGTGCGGAACGTTGCTGGTTTCTCGAGAGCTCGATGCGAACCCGTACGTAAATAGTGGGACGATTGTTCTGGCAACGCTCCTGTGCCTTCAAACACATGTGGCGCTGACATTGGAGCGCCGGCGGCGCGATCCATTCATTCTTCTGCTCGCATTCTCGATGATCTTCTACTATTCGCTGCGTATCATCACGCTGACTCTCTATCCGTTCTCTGCCGTGTTCGAGCGATTTCCCTACTCGCCGGCTGATTCCAACTACGCTCTGTTCTTTATCTTTGTAGCCAATGTATTTCTCTACTCCGGGTTTTATCTGGTGAGGTCTGAGACGGACCTCACCGTTCGTCTTGATGGTTGGAAAGCAACATCTCCGGCGCGCGTCGTGGCGCTGCTGATTGCCGCAATTGCGTTTGGTTACCTTAGTGAGGGCTTCTGGACCGAGGAGACAATACCGCGGGCATTGGATTTCCTGGCCATCTTCTTTACCCCCGAGATTATCGTGCTCTTGGTGCTGGCGTATCTCTTAGTGTATCGACGCTCGCTCGGCAGGGGGTTTGCGCTGACCGTAGCCATTTTGCTTGCGGTCGAGATGACCATGCACACGCTGGTCGGCAGCAGAAGCGCGGTGGTGGGATTCATATACAGCTGTCTGTTCGTAGGGTTGGCATTGCGCGGCTCCGTCGCGGTCAAGAGAAAGACGCTGGTGCTTGGGGTACTGCTGTTGCCGATATTGGTTGCCGTACTCGTCGCGTCCTTCGCGATCAGCACCTTTAACCGTGTGACGAAGGAGAGCGGGAGCGTCCTCAATCTGCGGAGCGGATTCGAGCTGGCTTCGCAATTGGACCAGCAACCGATCGACCTGAGCCTGGACCTGGTGTTGCCTCCCATCTTCGCTCGGGCAGGGTTTTTTGACTTTTCCGCGGAAGTCATCGCGCATCGTGCGCAATACCAGTCGGTGATCAACCCAGCTGCTTACGCCAAAAGCATCATAGACAATGTGCTGACCCCGGGTTTCGACGTGTTTGACTATCCCAAGATCGGCAACGCGTTACAGTTCGTTTATTTGGGCTGGGGCACGCCGCAAAAGACTCAAGTTACGCTCTACTATCAGTCCGACCAGCTCGGTGTCTACGGAGAATTCTATGGTTTGTTTGGGTGGGTGAGCCTTCCGTTGCTGTTTGTGCTGGCGGTCATTTTTAAGAGGGTGTACGTGGGTCTACAGAGCTCCAACCCGTACAGATTGGTTGCGAAGCGAGCGGTGATGCTGTTCATCTTCAAGAAGCTCGTTGATAGCTTCGGAATCGATTGGATTATTCTCGACACGTTGCCGCTCGTATCAGCAATCGTTCTGTACTCGTGGTTCTTCAGTGCAAAACGCATCGCTGCTCCACCGCGCAATTCCCCGAGCGGTGGCGAGTTGCCCGGGTATGCGACGCTTTAGATAGATAAGGCGCGCAATATGTGCGGAATCATCGGAATCGCTAGTGCGACGCCGATTGTAGAGCGTAAGTGGCTGCATGACGGTCGGGATGCAATGCGCCATCGCGGCCCGGATGGCTGCGGAGAATGGTGGTCAGCTGATGGATGCGTGGGACTCGGACACCGGCGCCTGGCGGTCATCGATCTGTCCCCGGCGGGGCAACAGCCAATGGCCGATTCTGGTGGCACGCTTCACATTGTGTTCAACGGTGAGATCTACAACTTTCACGATTTGCGTGCGGAGCTCGTTAGCCGGGGTCACGCCTTTCGTTCGCACAGTGATACCGAGGTAATCCTAGCCGCTTATCGCGAGTGGGGTACCGACTGTCTACAGCGGCTGAATGGCATGTTCGCGTTCGCGCTCTATGATGCGCAGCGCCGTCAGCTTTTCATGGCGCGGGACCGTGTTGGCGAGAAGCCGCTTTTCTATGCGGCCACGGGCCACTCTATTCGGTTTGCCTCCGAACTCAAGGGGCTGATGGCTGATCCGGGGTTTCGGCGCGCGATCGACCCGGAGTCTCTTGACTGTTATCTGGCCATGGGTTTTGTGCCCGGCGAGCGATGCATCCTTCAGGGAGTCCGGAAGCTGCGGGCAGCCCATGCGTTGCTTTTTGATCTGGGAAGCCGCCAGTGCCGAGTCTGGAGGTACTGGGCACTACCTGATGCGCCCGATCCCGCGGCTGCGAACTCCACCACGGAGGCGGAGCTGCTGGACGAACTTGAGCTGCTGTTAGCAGACGCGGTGCGCCGGCAGCTGGTTGCGGACGTTCCGGTTGGTGTTCTGCTTAGTGGAGGAGTGGATTCAAGTCTGGTGGCCGCGCTCGCGTCACGCGCCACTGCAAAAGTTAAAACCTTCACCATGCGGTTTCCCGGATACGGGCACTTCGATGAAACCGAGCACGCGCGGCTGATCGCCCGGCATTTTGGCACTGAGCACCTGGAACTAGAAGTCGGCGATTCGGCCGTCGAGCTTCTCCCTATGCTGGCGCGACAGTTTGACGAACCGATTGTGGATTCCTCGATGATTCCAACGTTCCTCGTCAGCGAGCTCACGAGACAGTACTGCACCGTCGCATTGGGGGGCGACGGTGGCGACGAGCTGTTCGGCGGTTATCTTCACTATGACCGCCTACTGAAAATGCAACGCACATTTGCGAGGCTTCCCGCGCCCGCACGGGTTCCAGTTGCCATGGCAGCTCCGGTACTGCTGCCGCTTGGCTTCAAGGGGCGTAACTGGCTGCAGGGTCTCGGCGTCGATCTGGGTCATGGCCTGCCGCTGATCGCGGCCTATTTTGATGTGCGCAGCCGGCGCTCCCTGATGCCTCAGAAGGACGCGTGGCCGCTGATCGCAGAAGCGGTGCGCGAACGAGCGATTCCTCTCAACAAGGACCTGCTGCAGCGGGCTACTCGCAGTGATTTCGAGAGTTATCTGACCGAGGACATACTGGTCAAGGTTGATCGCGCCAGCATGCTCAACTCACTCGAGGTTCGCGCGCCGCTGCTCGATTACCGCGTTATAGAGTTCGCCTTTGGCAAGGTTCCCTCCCAGCTCAAGACAACTTCGACAGACCGAAAGATCTTGCTGAAGAAACTGGCAGCACGTATATTGCCGCCGCAATTCGATCGCCAGCGCAAGCAAGGCTTCTCCATCCCGCTTGCGTCCTGGCTGCGGCAGGGGCCGTGGAGACAGTTCTTCCGTGACGTGCTATTGAGCTCGAACGGCGGTCTCTTCAACAGAAAAGCTCTAGCCGGCGTGCTTGATGGGCAGGCGCGAGGCCGGTCCAATGCTGAGCGCCTGTTCGCCCTAGTAATGCTTGAGCTATGGCGTCGCGAATACCGGTTGTAACGTAATGATTGGTGAGATCCAGACACATGCGCGTTGATTTGATTCCGCTGCTTCGCTGTCCTGAGTGTTCGGGGGATCTCACCCTGCAGGGAGCCAACCTCTCCGGTGACCGGGTCGAAACCGGAGCGCTCGCATGTGCACGCTCGCACAGCTACCCGATTCGCAACTTCATTCCCCGTTTTGTGTCCGGTCCGAACTATGCTGATAACTTCGGGTTTCAGTGGAACACGTTCCGGAGCACGCAGCTCGACAGCTACTCAGGACACCCTATTTCTGCGGAGAGATTCTGGAAAGCAACTGATTGGTCACCTGCACATATCGCCGGGCAGTGGGTTCTGGATGCCGGTTGTGGAGCGGGACGTTTTGCCGAGATTGCCCTGCAGGCGGGTGCAAAGGTGGTAGCGCTCGATTACTCCAATGCCATCGATGCGTGCTTCGAGAATCTTCGCCAACACCCCAATCTCTACGCGGTCCAAGGCAATATATTCGCGCTGCCATTCAAGCCGGGCAGTTTCCCATTCGTATATTCCTTCGGAGTGCTGCAGTCGACGCCAGATGTCCCCGGAGCCTTCGCCGCACTGCCGCCCATGGTGAAAAATGGGGGGCGCATGTCGGTCGATTTCTACGAAAGGAACTGGAAAAGCATATTTCTCCCGAAATACTGGCTGCGCCCGATTACGAAACGCCTACCGCAGGCGCGATTGTTTGCACTGCTGCAAACCTGGGTGCCGCGCCTTTTCCCGCTAAGCAGTGCGCTCGCGCGGATACCAGTGCTGGGCCGCTACCTCAGTAATTTCGTACCAATTGCCAACTACACCGGGATCTTGCCGCTCAACAGGCAGCAGCAGCTGGAGTGGTCGCTGTTGGACACCTTTGACTGGTACGGGCCCGCGTACGACAGTCCGCAAACGCCCCGCACGCTGGCCAAGTGGTCTCGCGAGGCGGGTCTTCAGAAAATTGAGGTGATGCGCGCCGGGCATCTTGTGGCCCGCGGCATGGTCGTGCACGGCTCCTGATTGCCGCCGCCGCACTGACCGGGCAGCTCATAAGCATCGTTCCTTCCCGCCCAGGGAGTAGCCGCGCGAGCATGGTACGCCGCTTTAGCAATGCATATCGATTTCATTGACAGACTACGCTGTCCGCGCTGCGGCGATGCTCTGGAACTCGAGGAGGCGGCTTCCAGCACAACGACTGTCGAGTCCGGCACTCTCAAGTGCGCGCGCGGCGCGCACCGCTATCCGATAGTGGCGGGTATACCGCGCTTCGTGCCTGCCGAGAATTACGCCAACAACTTCGGTTGGCAGTGGCAAAAGTTTCGACGAACACAGCTCGACAGTAACTCCGGTCATCCCATATCGGCGGAACGCTTCTGGAAGGCGACCGGATGGACCCCGGCCGAGCTCGCTGGGCAGTGGGTGCTGGATGTTGGATGCGGTGCAGGGCGCTTTGCTGAGATTGCCCTGCAGGCCGGAGCCAGGCTCGTAGCGCTCGATTACTCGCGCGCGGTCGACGCGGCGTGTGCAAATCTGCGGCAATTCACGAACTTTCACGCTGTGCAGGGCGATATCTACGCGTTACCGTTCGCTCTGGCTTCCTTTCGCTACGTGTACTCGCTCGGCGTCCTGCAACACACCCCCAATGTGGCCGCGGCGTTTGCAGCGCTGCCGCCAGTGGTCGAGAGCGGTGGCCGGCTGGCGGTCGATTTTTATGAGCAGTCTTGGAAGAGCTGGCTCATGCCCAAATATTGGCTCCGACCCCTCACGAAGCGCATGTCACAGCAGCGGCTGTTTACGGTCGTGGAAAAATGGGTGCCGCGGCTTCTGCCCGTGGCACGCGCTCTGAGTCGTATTCCCAAGGTCGGCGGTTTTCTGGGACGCGTGTCGCCCGTAGCAAATTACTACGGCGTGCTCCCGCTGACCCCACGGCAGCAGCTGGAATGGTCATTACTCGACACCTTTGATTGGTATGGCCCCGCGTACGACAACCCACAGACAGCGGCTACTTTGCGGACATGGGCGAGTGAGGCCGGCATGCGGGGGGTAGAGATCGAGAAAGCCGGACATCTGGTAGTGCGGGGCATCGTGGAGCATGCGGCTCGGGATTGATGCCTCGAATCTGCGCGGCGGCGGCGGTATCACGCATCTCGTGCAACTGCTCGACGCCGCCGATCCGTGTTCGCACGGCTTCCAGTCCGTTGTCCTGTGGGCCGCACCCGAGACGCTTCGGCAGGTGAGTGACAAACCCTGGCTCGAGAAGCGGGATGAGCCGGCGCTGCTTTCCTCCTACCCCCGACGGGCGCTGTGGCAGGCACGGCGTCTCGAGGTTCTTGCACGGCGCGAGCGGTGCGACTTGTTGTTCGTTCCCGGCGGTGTCTTCGCGACTTCATTTCGGCCGATTGTCACCATGAGCCGCAACCTGTTGCCTTTCCAGGTTCGCGAGCTGCTGCGCTATGGGCTCTCTTTGATGACGGTGCGGCTCTTGCTACTGCGTATCACGCAGACCCGCTCATTTCGGCGGGCGAGCGGTACGATTTTTCTCACGCGGTATGCGCGCGGGACGGTATTGTCGGTGACCGGAGGCTTGCGGGGCGCGAATACAATTATTCCGCACGGAATCGACGCGAAGTTCTTCGCAGTCGAGCGGCCGATACGGACGCTTGCCGACCGTACCGTTTCGGATCCGCTTCGCATCGTATACGTTTCGATTATCGATGTGTACAAGCATCAGTGGCATGTGGCGACTGCAGTTGCAGCGCTACGGGAGAAGGGCCTGCCGGTTTCTTTGCAGCTGATCGGGCCTTCCTATCCACCGGCGCTCAAGCGACTGCAGCGCGTGATGCGGCGATTGGATCCGCAGGGAGCGTTCATCTCATATGAACCGGCTGTGCCGCATCAGCAGCTTCCATCCCTCTACGGTGGCGCCGATATCGCCGTGTTCGCTTCGAGCTGCGAGAACATGCCTAACATACTTGCCGAGTCGATGGCCGCCGCGATGCCTCTGGTATGCTCCAACCGCGGCTGCATGCCAGAGATTCTCGGCGACGCCGGAAGGTACTTCGACCCCGAGGATCCGGCGACGCTCGCCGCGGCGCTGCGCGAGCTGATCGACTCTCCTGCCCTGCGCGAGCGATTGGCGTGCAGTGCACGCGAGCGCGTGCGCTCTCTTTCCTGGGAGCGCTGTGCCCGTGACACGTTTGTGTTTCTCGCGGAAGTCGTCGCCAGAAGTCGAACACACGCGGTCGTGACTTAAATGTGCGGGATCGTTGGATATCAGGGTAATTTTTCTGAAGCCCTGTTGCGTGCCATGACCGCGGCGGTGGCGCATCGTGGCCCGGACGGCGAGGGCATGACGGTCTTGAGCGAGCCCGGGCGCTTACCCACCGGCCTCGGACACCGACGGCTGGCCATTATCGATCTGTCGGCGGCCGGATGTCAGCCGATGACGGTAGTGCCGGATCCGCCTGGGGATATGCAGACCGGTCTGACGCTGATATTCAACGGCGAGATTTACAATTACCGTGAGCTGCGCGCTGAACTCACAGCTGCCGGTCACCGCTTTACCAGCGCGACAGATTCCGAGGTGCTGTTGCATCTGTATGAGCAGGTCGGTTTCAAAATGCTGGGCCGACTGAACGGCATATTCGCGTTTGCAATTCACGACGCACGGCCTCGGGGTCGACCGCCAGGCGTTCCCCGCGGCGCGCTGTTTCTGGCGCGAGATCAGCTCGGAGTCAAGCCCCTGTATTACGCACAAACTCCGTGCGGACTGCTGTTTGCTTCAGAACTTAAAGCGCTGCTGTGCGAGCCCAGCTTATGCCGCCAGCTTGATCCCGTGGCTCTGCACTACACGCTCGCTTATCTATGGACTCCGGCGCCCCACACGCTGCTGACGGCCGTCCGCAAGCTTGAACCGGGGCATGCACTCCTGATACATGAGGGCGCCATCAAAGATCACTGGCGCTACTATCAGCTGCCCTACGGTGCAGCAACTTCGGAGCTTGATTTCGACGCTGGCGCGCGTGCGCTCGCACGGCACCTGGAACAGGCTGTGCAGCGCCAGCTGATGAGCGATGTACCGGTGGGGGCATACCTGTCCGGGGGCCTCGATTCCAGCGCGGTGGTTGCGATGATGCGGCGCGCGCAGCCAGAGCGCCACTTTACGTGCTTTACCGTCGACTTTCCCGAGGGTGCGGATACCGAAGGCGCTCCGGCGGATCTGCCCTACGCGCGTAAGGTTGCCCGGCATCTGAACGTAGACCTGGTTGAAGTGCCAGTGCGACCCGCAGACATCGAGCGCTTGCCGCAGATGGTTGAGCTGCTCGATGAGCCGCAGGCCGATCCGGCACCCATCAATGCACTGTTGATCGCTGAGCACGCTCGCGCCATGGGCATCCCCGTGCTGCTGTCCGGTGCCGGAGGCGACGACATTTTCAGTGGTTATCGACGACACTGGGCGCTTGGCTTCGAGCGGGTCTGGGCGTGGCTCCCAGGGGTTGCCCGGCGTTCTATGCAAAATACGCTGGGCGCGAGCGGAATCGGCCAAACGCGGCCGGGGTTGCGCCGCCTGGCGAAGATGTTTGCGTACGCCGGGGAGGACGGTGACAGGCGCCTCATCAGTTACTTCTGGTGGAGTGACGAGCGGTTGCGTCGCGGCCTCTATACTGCGGACTTCGCCGCGCAGCTAGCCGACACCGATACAGCTGCCCCGCTGTTGCGCAGTCTGGCCCAGATTCCCGCGGAGCGCGACCCCTTGCAGAGAATGCTGTACCTGGAGACGAAACACTTCCTGGCGGACCACAATCTCAACTACACCGACCGGGCCGGCATGGCAGCCGGCGTGGAGGTGCGCGTGCCGCTTTTGGACATCGACCTCGTGCATTTTGCGGCAGGTCTGCCCGCCGCTTACAAACAGCGCGGTCGAACGGGGAAAGCGGTTTTCAAGCGCGCAATGGAGCCTTATCTCCCAAGAGAGGTGGTCTACCGCCGCAAGACTGGCTTCGGTGCGCCATTACGTCGTTGGCTGCGGCACGAGCTGCGTCCGCTGGTGGATGATACCTTGAGCGTCCAGGCCGTACGCAAAAGGGGGATCTTTGATCCGGGTGCGGTCCAGGGTCTGGTAGAGCGTGATCGCTCGGGTGCAATAGATGCCGCGTACACGATATTTGCGCTGATGACACTGGAGCTTTGGTGCCGTCGATTTCTGTGAGCTTGCAACTGCTCGAGGATCGCCCCGCTATTCACCACGGTCGCGACGGTATAAGTTCTGGAGCGTTCGCGATGTTTGGGCGCAAAGGGCGGGGTTGATGGCGTTAGGGTGCTCATGATGCGGCAGATTTTGCAGTCCCTGAAGGATGGCCGAACTCTTCTGGTTGAGGTGCCGGCGCCTGGACCATCCCCGGGATCCATATTAATAAGAACCTCGCGCTCGCTGATCTCGACAGGAACTGAACGCATGCTGCTCGACTTCGGACGAGCCGGCTGGCTGGAGAAGGCCCGGCAGCAGCCGGAGCGTGTGTGGCAGGCGCTAAATAAGATGAACACTGACGGCGTGCTGCCGACTCTTGAGGCAGTACGGAGCAAACTTGAACAGCCAGTGGCGCTCGGGTACTCCAACGTCGGAGTCGTCGTGGAGGCGGGCTCTGGCGTCAGCGGGTTTGCGACCGGTGACCGTGTTGTTTCCAACGGCGCCCATGCGGAATGGGTCGTAGTGCCGCGCAATCTGTGCGCACGGGTACCTGCGGCGGTCACCGATGATGAGGCGGCGTTTACTGTCCTCGGTGCGATCGCCCTTCAGGGGGTGCGTCTGGCCGCACCAACGCTGGGCGAGAGCTGTGCAGTCATCGGGCTCGGCCTGATTGGCCTGCTTACCGTGCAACTGCTGCGCGCCAGTGGCTGCCGTGTGCTGGGAATCGACCCGGACCCGGCGCGGTGCGAACTGGCGCGCGCCTTCGGCGCCGACGTGCTCGCGGCGACGGACGATACGGAGGTGCTGGCGCGGGCGGGTGACTTCACGCGTGCACAGGGACTGGATGCGGTTCTGATTACTGCTGCCACCAGCAGTGACGAGCCGATTTCGCAGGCGGCGCGGATGAGTCGCACGCGCGGCCGTATCGTGTTGGTCGGGGTCGCGGGTCTGAAGCTGGATCGGGCAGAATTCTATAAGAAGGAGTTGTCATTTCAGGTGTCCTGCTCGTACGGTCCGGGCCGCTACGACCCGCAATATGAACAGCAGGGCGTCGATTACCCCATCGGTTTCGTGCGATGGACTGAGCAGCGAAATTTCCAGGCCGTCCTGGAAATGCTCGCGTCCCGGCGCCTCGATGTTCGGCCATTGATTTCCCATCGCTTCGCGTTCGAGCAGGCTGGCGCGGCCTACGAGCTGTTGGCGCCGGGGGCCGAGCCGAGCCTGGGAGTCCTACTGGATTACCATTCATCCTTGGCTCCGCCGCGTCGCGAGGGCGTCGTGACACTCTCCTCTGCCGTAGGCGCGGCGGGCAACGAGGGCACGCCGCGCGTCGGCTTTATCGGGGCCGGAAATTATGCCGGCAGGGTCCTGATCCCTGCATTCGTGAAGAGCGGCGCACGTCTGCAGGCGATCGCCAGTGCCGGGGGCGTTACGGCCGCCCACTATGGGCGCAAATTCGGGTTCGCACGCGCCACAACTGATTCCGCCGCGCTATTGGCGGCGGACGATATCGATCTCGTCGTCATAGCGACCCGACACGACAGCCACGCGGAACTTGTGACGCACGCGTTGCGGCGCGGCAAGCACGTATTTGTGGAGAAGCCCCTCGCGCTCAAGTCGGACGAGCTCGATGCCATCGTGACGGCGTGGCAGGAACGGCGGACAGCCGGCCAGGCCGTGCAACTATTGGTCGGATTCAATCGCCGCTTCGCGACGCAAGTCATCAAGATGAAGGCGCTTTTGAGCGAGCTGCCTGGACCCAAGGTTTTGGTGGCCACGATCAACGCCGGTGCGATCCCAGCTGAACACTGGACGCAGGATGCGCGCCTGGGCGGGGGCCGCATTGCCGGCGAAGCCTGTCATTTCGTGGACCTACTGCGTCATCTGGCGGGTCATGCCATTGTCGATGTTGCGGCACATGCGCTCGAGGCATCCGGTAACCATCCGGCGGACAGCGCTACTCTTGAGCTGAGATTCGCCGATGGCTCACTCGGCACGATTCACTACCTGGCGAACGGCCATCGTGCCTTCCCCAAGGAACGGGTCGAGGTTTTCTGTTCCGGGCACATACTGCAGCTGGATAATTTTCGCCGCCTGCGCGGCTATGGTTGGCGCACGTTCCGCTCTCTGAACCTGTGGCGCCAGGACAAGGGGCAGGATGCGCTGGTAGAGAGCTTCATTGCGGCGATCCATAGCGGGGGCGCCGCTCCCATTGCCTTTGACGAGCTTATCGAAGTAAGCCGTGCGGCGATTGCTCTGGGAGAGGCGGCGCAGCGTTGAGCCGGGCCGCGCTTTACTACCATACAATTCGCCATCTGCGGCCGATCCAGGTCGCGACGCGGCTGTGGTACGCCGTGCACAGGGCACGCGCGGACCTGCGTGCCCCCGCGCGGCCCCGCATACCCACCGCGCTCTACGTAGCGCCGCGAAATCCGGAACCCTCTCTTCTCGGGCCGGACACCTTCCGATTCCTCAATGTCGAGCGCCGCTGCGCCACCGCGTGCGACTGGCAGCCCGCAGAAGCGGCGCCGCTGTGGGCTTACAATCTTCACTATTTCGATGACCTCAACGCCCGAGATTCGCCGCAGCGCGCGACCTGGCACAGAAACCTGCTGCAACGCTGGGTGACGGAGAATCCCCCCGGAAGCTCTGTGGGATGGGACGCCTATCCGCTTTCCCGACGTCTGGTCAATTGGATCAAATGGGCGCTGCAGGGCAACTCTTTGCCCCCTGGCTGCGAGGCCAGCATGGCGGTACAGGCACGCTGGCTCACTCATCACCTCGAGTACCAGATCCTCGGCAATCATCTGCTCGCGAATGCGCAGGCGCTCATCCACGTCGGGCTTTATTTTGAAGGCGCAGAATCCCAGCGCTGGTACGAACGCGGGCTCGGCCTGCTTAACCGGCAGCTCTCGGCGCAGGTGCTTTCCGACGGGGGCCACTTCGAGCTCAGCACCATGTACCACGCCATTGTCCTCGAAGACCTGCTCGATCTTGTCAATGTAGTCCGCAGCTACGGCCGTGAGCCGCCGCCCGCGTGGCTGGAAGTGGTCGCGCGCATGCGCCGCTGGTACCTGTGCATGACGCAACCCGACGGCGACTTGGCCTTTTTTAACGATGCGACTTTCGACGTGGCGGCGCAGGCCACGTCGCTCGACGCGTACGCCGGGCGCCTGGGACTTGCGCGCGTTGCCTCGCCACCCGAGGCCCTCACCGTGCTCGCCGCCAGCGGCTACGTGCGGGCATGCGCAGGCCCTGCATGGCTGCTGTGTGACTGCGCCGCGGTTGGGGCGAGTTATCAGCCCGGGCATGCGCACGCTGACACGCTCAGCTTTGAACTCAGCCTTGGCCGCCAGCGCGTGATCGTAAACTCGGGTGTCTCGGAATACGGCCGTGGACCCGAGCGCCAGCGCCAGCGCGGTACGGCGGCCCACAATGCGGTGGTTCTCAACGGCGTGGACTCGAGCGAGGTGTGGGCCGGGTTTCGCGTTGCGCGCCGTGCACGCGCGACGCTGCATTCGGCGGCGCTCGAGGGACCGGCTGTCCGGGTCGAAGCGAGCCACGACGGCTATCGACGCCTGCCCGGCGCCAACATCCACAGGCGGGTGTTTCGTCTGGACGCAGCAGAGCTGCAGATCGTCGATGAGATCAGTGGCTCATATACCAATGCGGAGGCGTGGTTTCATCTGCATCCGCGGCTGCGTCCGCGAACCGACGGCCCCGACACGGTGGTGCTGACGTGTGACGAAGTGGAGCTCGCGACGTGTCAGTTCCAGGCGGCCGCCGCGGTGGAAGTTGTCCCTGACACCTGGCAGCCCGCCTTCGGCGTGCGCCAGCCAAGCACTTGCATCAGAGTGCGACTCCAGGGCGGGCGTCTCGTCTCCACTGTGCGCTGGGGAGCAGCCGCGTGAGAGTTCTCTTCCTGAGCTTCTACTATCCGCCGGATCTGAGTGCCGGCTCTTTTCGCTCCCGCAGCCTGGTGAGCGCCATGCTCAAGTGCGCACCGCCGCACACAGAAATAGATCTGGTGACCAGCGCGCCAAACCGGTATGCCTCCTATCGGCAGGAAGCGCCGCTACAGGAGCAGCTTCCGGGACTCAAGATCACGCGCATCCCGCTGCCTGAGCACCGCAGTGACATGCTCGGCCAGGCACGCGCCTTTACGAGCTTTGCGCGCGGTGTCGTCAGGCACACCGCAGGGCGTCACTACGACCTGGTGTTCGCGACGTCATCGCGGTTGCTGACAGCGACACTGGCGGCCCACATCGCACGCCGCGAAGGCGCGCTGTTGTACCTTGATATCCGGGACATTTTTGTCGACACGATCCAGGACGTGCTGCCTCGGCCGCTTGCCTGGATCGCGAGAGCGATTTTCGCGCCGCTTGAGTCATGGACCATGCGGCGCGCACAGCGCATCAACCTCGTGTCGCGCGGTTTTGAGGCTTATTTCAGCAAGCGTTACGCAGGGCAGACCACTTTCTCGTGGTTCAGCAACGGCATTGACGAGGAGTTTCTCGCGGCCGCACCGGCCGTGCCGGAACCGCGGCAGCCGCTCGGGGAAGTATTAATTGTCTACGCGGGCAATATCGGTAAAGGCCAGGCGCTGCACGCCATCGTTCCGGGACTGGCCGCGCGCCTGCGCGGCCGCGCGCGGTTCCGCATCATCGGTGACGGCGGAGCGGTTGAGCTGCTGCGCAGTGAACTCATTGACTGCACGAATGTGGAGTTGCACACCCCGATGACGCGCGCGGCTCTGCTCGAAGCCTACCTAAAAGCGGACATCCTGTTTCTGCATCTGGGAGCGGAGGCGGCGTTCGAGAAGGTGCTGCCCTCGAAGATTTTCGAGTACGCTGCACTGGGCAGGCCCTTGCTCGCCGGTGTCGCCGGCTTCGCCGCCGAATTCATCAGTGCCGAGATCTCTGACTCAGCCATCTTTCGTCCCGGGGACGTGGAGGGTGCTGTGGTTGCGTTTGCGTCCTTGCAGCTCGGGACCCGGCCGCGCCGTGAATTCATTGCGCGCTACACGCGCGCGAACATCGCCCGCGAAATGGCGCAGGACATATTTGCGCTGCCGCGCCGGGACGGAGCCGCAGCATCATGAGCCGGGTATTGGTCACGGGTGCCACCGGCTTGGTCGGACAGAGCCTGTGCGAACTGCTGGCACGGCAGGGTTTCGCTGTGCGTGCGGCGCTGCGCACCGCACGCGGGCTGCCTGCCTGCATCGCCGAGGGCGTGGTGGTGGGCGAGATCGGGCCTGACACCAACTGGCGGGCGGCGCTCGAAGACGTCGAGTTCGTGGTGCATCTGGCAGCCCGGGTGCACCAGCCCTCGCAGCGCGCTCTCGACCCACAGGTCTATGACCGCATCAACGCCTATGGAACGCAACGTCTGGCGACGGCGGCGGCAGCGGCCGGAGTCCGGCGTCTGGTCTATGTCAGCAGCGTCAAGGTTAACGGGGACGGAATGGGTGATCACGCCTACTGCGCCGCAGACCCGCCGGACCCCCAGGACGCTTACGCACGATCCAAATGGCTTGCGGAGAAGTTGCTGCTGGAGGGTCGCGACGCGGCGCACAGTGTGGCGCTCGTCCGACCGCCGCTGGTCTACGGCCCCGGTGTGCGGGCAAACTTCCTGCGCCTGCTCGACTGGGTGTACCGCGGCCGTATGCTTCCGCTCGCCTCGGTACGTAATCGGCGCAGCCTGGTCAGCGTGTGGAATCTTGCGGATCTGCTGGTACGGCTGCTGACGCAGCCTGAGGCGGTGGGTCGCCTATGGATGGTGTCTGATGGCGATGACCTGTCCACGCCCGATCTGGTCCGTGAGCTGGCGGCGGCGATGCAGAAGCCACCCCACCTGATACCGGTCCCGCCGTCACTACTGCAGGTCGCGGGCCGGCTCACCGGGCGGGTAGGTGAGGTGCAACGCCTGTGCGGTTCGTTGCGGATAGACATCTCGCAGACGCGCTCCGCACTGCAATGGGTACCGCCGCTCTCGGCTCGTGAGGGTCTGGCGCGCACGGTGGACTGGTACCTGAGCGCTCGGCGTTAAGTGTCGTGAGTCACGCATTCAATCAGGCCGTGGGACTACTGAGCTCGCCGCTGTTGATTGCGCTGTGGCTCGCGGCCGTGGCCGCAGCGCTTGCCTGGCGCGGCAGGCCGCGCGCCGGGCGCACGGTACTGGCGTGCGCCGCCGTGGTGGCCTACCTTTTCTGCACACCACTCGTGGGCCGAGCTTTATTGCGTCCACTAGAAGATCAATACCCGGCGATGACGGCCCCGCCGCCGCCGGTGGGTTATATCGTCGTGCTCGGCAGCGGCTACGTCCCACATCCGGACATGCCAGTCACCGCCGCGCTCGACTCTGAGGGACTGACGCGGATCGTGGAGGGGCTGCGGCTGCTGCGGCAGTTGCCCGCGGCGCGCCTGGTGGTCTCGGGAGCCGGGTTGTCGGCGCAGGGAGGAACTGCGTTAGGTTACGCGCAACTGGCACAGGCACTCGGAATTCCCGCAGACAGAATAATCGTTCTCGACCGACCGCACGATACCCGGGCAGAAGCCAGCGAGGTGGCGCGGCTGACCGGCAGCATGCCCTTCGTCCTGGTGACTTCGGCCTATCATATGCCCCGCGCGGTGCTCCTGAGCCGGCGCAGCGGCGCGCAGCTCATTGCGGCGCCGACCGGTCAGCGCACGACCGTGGAGCAGCGTCTTAGCTGGCGTGACTTTCTGCCAGGCTCAGGCGGCCTGCGTGATTGTGAATTGGCCCTGCACGAATACCTCGGTCTGCTGGCCATCGCCGTGGGACTGTAATGGAATGAGTCACGATGCGATCGTGCTGGTCCTTTTGTGCGGCGTCACGTTTAGCGCATCCCTGCTGCTGACCGCGCTGGTACGGCGCCACGCATTGCGCCATGGCGTCATCGATGTTCCCAACGAGCGCAGTTCGCACCTAGCTCCCACCCCGCGCGGCGGTGGGATTGCGATCGTGACGGCCACTACCGTGGGAGTGACCGCATTGTACGCACTCGGATTGGCGCCGCTGCGGCTGCTGTTGGCGCTGGCCGTAGGCGGGTTGCTGGTTGCCGGCGTGGGCTATATGGATGATCGCCACCGCCTGTCGGCGGGCGTGCGCTTCATGGTGCATGTCGCCGCGGCCCTATGGGCTTTGGCGTGTCTTGGCGGCCTGCCGCCATTGCGGTTCGGGGACACGACTGTGGTGCTCGGCTGGCCCGGCTACGTTCTTGGTGCGGTGGCCATCGTCTGGGTGGTAAACCTCTTTAACTTCATGGATGGCATCGACGGGATCGCCGCCTGCGAGGCAGTGTTCATCGCTGCCTGCGGCGGGCTCCTGACCGGGCCGGCCTTCGGCGGCACCAGCGCCTGCGCGTTCGTGTTTGCGGCGGCCAGCGCCGGCTTTCTGTACTGGAACTGGCCATCGGCGCGCATCTTCATGGGCGATGTCGGCAGCGGTTATCTCGGCTACTGCATTGCGGTGCTGGCCGTGGCCGTCGGTCACAAGGCTCCCGCCGCGTTGTGGGTCTGGTTGATTCTCGGTGGGGTGTTCTTTGTCGACACAACGGTGACGCTGGTGCAGCGCTTCGTGCTCGGCAAGCGCGTCTATGAGGCACATCGTGAGCACGTCTATCAGTGGCTGGCTCGCCGCTGGGGCAGCCATCTCCGTGTGACAGCCGCGGTTCTAGCCGTTAACGTTGTTTGGTTGCTGCCGTGCGCGATGTTGGCACTGCGTCACCCACAGATTGCCGCCGCCGCCGTGTTGCTCTCTTTCGCCCCTCTGACGGCGTTACCCTTGATGACCGCCCGCGTGCGAATGGCTGCGTCGCGGTAGGAGTCAACCGACTGCCGCGTCAGCCGTTGGGGTGTTGGCAGAGCCGTACCGTAAGGGAATGTTAACGGCTGAGACGCTGACGCGCGGTTGCTCTACAATGACGCTGCGTTTGCGGCGATCCGGTGCCGGAACTTTCAAGGACGGAATGTCCGGAACGGGTCCAAAGGTGGAGGTGGCATGGGGGATTACAACGCGGCAGGAAGATCCGCGTCCTTGGGTGCGGCAGCCGTCGAGGCCATCCTTGCTCTTCCTCGCGAAACCAAGCGTCTGGTTATGGCGACAGCCGACGCCATCGCTATTTCAACGGCCTTCTGGGCTGCGCTGGCGCTGAAATTCGATCGTTTCGATCCCGGCCTCGAGAGCACCCTGGCCTACTTTGTGGTGGCGGTGGCCTCAGCGCTGGTGTTCTTCTCGCTGTTGGGGCTGTATCGCGCCGTAATCCGCTTTATGGGGCCGAAGGCCATGGGTACGGTAATCGCAGGCGTCAGCCTGTCGGTGCTGGTGCTCGCCTTCTATGACCGCTTCCTGGCCAGCCGGCAGGTTCCGCTGTCAGCTTTCGGGATTTACTGGGCTTTGGCACTACCTTGGGTGGGCGGCAGCCGCGTCGTGGCGCGCTATCTGTTCCTGCGCCGTTCCGGGGCGAAGGGCACCATGGCGCGACTGGCGATCTACGGTGCAGGCGATGCCGGGGCGCGCGTGTGCGCGGCCCTGCTGGGCGGCCCGGATTTCCAGCCAGTCGCGTTCATTGACGACAAGGAAACGCTGCAGGGCAACAATATCAACGGAATCCGTGTCTACGGCTCGGCCGCGCTTCCGGAGCTCGTGCGGCAACGCAAGATTGACCGCATCCTGCTCGCCATGCCGTCTGCTTCGCGCCGGCGACGCCGCGAGATCCTCACCCAGCTTGAGCCGCTGGGTGTTCACGTGCAGCTGCTGCCGGACCTGTCAGATCTGATTACCGGGCGAGCCCAGATCAGCGAGCTGTGCGATGTGGATGTCAGCGATCTGCTCGGGCGCGACCCGGTACCTCCGAAGCCGAAGCTCTTCAGTTCCTGCATCCGTGGCAAGTGCGTGCTGGTGACCGGTGCCGGCGGCTCCATCGGCTCGGAGCTGTGCCGCCAGATCATCCGCCTGCAGCCGACGCGGTTGGTGTTGTTCGAGATGTCCGAGTTTGCGCTCTATAACATCCAGCGCGAACTGGAGCAGATTGCCGCACAGGAGCTGTTCAACGTAGAGATCGTGCCCCTGCTCGGCAACGCTCACCACCGTCACCGCGTGCGGGAGGTGCTAGCCGCCTTCAACGTGCAAACCGTTTACCACGCCGCCGCGTACAAGCACGTACCGATCGTTGAGCACAACGTGGTCGAGGGCGTCCACAACAACGTCATCAGCACCTGGTACACCGCGGAGGCCGCACTCGAGACCGGCGTCGAGACCTTCGTACTGATCTCCACCGACAAGGCCGTCAACCCGGCCAATGTCATGGGCGCCACCAAGCGGCTCGCCGAGCTGGTGCTGCAGGCGCTTCAGGAGCGCACGACCCAGACGCGCTTCTGCATGGTGCGCTTCGGCAACGTGCTCGCTTCCTCCGGTTCGGTAGTGCCGCTGTTTCAGGAGCAGATCCGGCGCGGCGGACCGGTGACCGTCACGCATCCGGAAGTGATCCGCTATTTCATGACGATCCCGGAAGCCGCTCAACTTGTCATCCAGGCCGGCTCCATGGCAAAAGGCGGTGATGTCTTCGTGCTGGAAATGGGTCGTCCTGTGCGCATCGACGATCTCGCCCGGCGACTGGTCAACCTGATGGGGCTTACGGTACGCGACGCCAACAGTCCCGACGGCGATATTGAGATCGAATACACCGGTCTGCGCACGGCGGAGAAGTTGTTTGAGGAACTGCTGATCGGTACCAACGTCACCGGCACCGATCATCCGATGATCATGCGTGCCATGGAACATCACCTGACGTGGCCGCGCATGGAGCAGATCCTGAATGAATTACTGGTGGCCCTGGCCAGCTTCGACTGTCATCGGGCGCTCGGGCTTTTGACCGAGGCAGTCGCCGAGTACCAGGCGGACACGGAGATCCGCGATCACGTGTGGACTCGCAAGGCCGTGCTGCCGAACGCGCCGGGCGCCAAAGTGGCCGACTTTGCCGCCAAACGGCGCCTGCAAGAGGCCGGTAAGCCCCAGGGGCAGACCCCGGGCGTCTAGCCTAAGCCCTTGACGGGCACATGCTTTCCCCGGACCGCGCTTGAGCGGGGGGCTGCCATCCTTTAGGCTTGCCGCCTTTCTTCCTTTCCCCTCAAGAACTTAAGTAATGCGAGTCACGATTTTTGGCTCCGGCTACGTGGGCCTGGTAACCGGGGCGTGTCTCGCCGATGCGGGCAATCACGTCGTGTGCGTCGACGTGGACGCGGCCAAGATCGAGCGCCTCCGGCGCGGTGAGATTCCGATCCATGAGCCCGGGCTCGACGCCCTGATCAAGCGCAACGCCGAGGCCGGGCGCATCGAGTTCACCACCGATGCGGTCAAGGGCGTCGAGCACGGACTGTTCCAGCTGATCGCCGTCGGTACCCCGCCCGGTGAGGACGGCTCCGCGGACCTGCGGTACGTGCTCGCCGTGGCGCGCACTATCGGTACGCACCTCGGCCGCTACAGCATCGTCATCACCAAATCCACCGTGCCTGTCGGCACGGCGGACAAGGTGCGCGCGGAACTGGCACGTACGCTCACCGAGCGCGGCGTGAAGACTGAGTTCGACGTGGTCTCCAATCCGGAATTCCTCAAGGAGGGGGCGGCGATCGCAGACTTCATGAAGCCCGACCGGGTGGTCGTGGGCACCGACAATCCGCGTACCACCGAACTTATGCGCGCGCTGTATGAGCCCTTCACGCGCAACCATGACCGTCTGATCGTCATGGACATACGCTCCTCTGAGCTCACCAAATACGCGGCCAACGCGATGCTCGCGACCAAGATCAGTTTCATGAACGAGCTGGCCAGTATTGCCGAACGCGTCGGCGCGGACATCGAGAAGGTGCGCATCGGCATCGGCTCGGATCCACGCATCGGTTACAGCTTCATCTATCCGGGCACCGGCTACGGCGGCTCGTGTTTCCCGAAGGACGTGCAGGCACTGATCCGCTCGGCCCACGAGGCCGGCCACGAGCCGCAGATCCTCGATGCCGTCGAGGCAGTCAACGCGCGCCAGAAGGGGGTGCTGTTCCACAAGATGCAGCGCCATTTCTCCGGCAACCTGGAGGGGCGCAGCGTCGCGTTGTGGGGGCTGGCGTTCAAGCCCAACACCGACGACATGCGCGAGGCACCGGCGGTGACGCTGATCGAGCTGCTGCTGAAGGCGGGGGCGACGGTGCGCGCCTACGACCCGGTCGCGGCCAGCGAGGCGCTGCGTTTATTCAAGGATCGCGCCGGTTTTGCCCTCGCCAAGAGCGCCTATGAGGCCGCCGAGGGCGCGGATGCGCTCGCTATCGTGACCGAGTGGCAGGAATTCCGCAGTCCCGACTTCGACCGGCTCAAGCAGATCCTTAAGGCGCCGGTCATCTTTGACGGCCGCAACCTCTACGACCCGGGCATGCTGGCGCGCTTCGGCCTGACCTACTACGCGATCGGCCGCGGCAAGCCGAGCGCCGTATAGCAGCCTCCCGTGATCACCCCGGTCATCCTTTCCGGCGGCGCGGGCACGCGGCTGTGGCCGCTGTCGCGCGAGCTGTACCCGAAGCAGCTCTTGCCCCTGACGGGCGAGCATACGATGCTGCAGCAGACGCTGCTGCGCCTCGAGGGACTGCCGCTGGCCCCTCCGGTCATAGTCTGCAACGAGGCCCACCGCTTCCTGGTTGCTGAGCAGTTGCGTCAGCTGGCGATCGTCCCGCAGGCGACGTTGCTTGAGCCCTATGGACGCAATACCGCCCCGGCGATCGCGCTCGCGGCGCACGCGGCCCTCAAGGCAGCCGTAGACCCGCTGCTGCTGGTGCTGCCGGCAGATCATGTCATCCGCGACCCGCACGCCTTCCAGCAGGCCGTTCGCTCGGCGCTGCCCTCTGCGCAGGCCGGAAAGCTTGCGACCTTCGGTATCGTCGCGACGAGTCCCGAGACCGGCTACGGCTACATTGAACGCGGTGCCGCTGCCGGGGCGGCCTTCACCATTGCGCGTTTCGTGGAGAAGCCCGACCTTAAGCGCGCAAAGAGTTTCGTGGCGGCTGGCGAGTACTACTGGAACAGCGGCATGTTTCTGTTTCGGGCCCAGCGCTATCTCGAGGAGCTGACGCGCTTTGCCCCCGAGATGGCGCGCCGGTGCGAGGCGTCCTGGGTTGCCGCGCGCGCCGATCTTGATTTTACCCGCATCGACGCGGCGAGCTTTGAGGCCTGCCCGTCCGACTCCATAGATTACGCGGTCATGGAGAAGACCGACGCGGCGGTAGTCGTGCCGCTGGATGCCGGCTGGAGCGATGTCGGTTCCTGGTCAGCGCTGCACGAGGCGAGCGCCGCGGATCCGGCCGGCAACGTCATCTACGGCGACGTTCTGTGCGAGGACACCAGCGGCTCTTATCTTTATGCCCAGAGCCGCCTGGTGGCCGCGGTCGGCCTGAAGGATCACGTGGTCGTGGAAACGAAGGATGCCGTTCTCGTGGCTCCGAAGGCCCGCGTCCAGGAGGTCAAGAAACTGGTGCAGCGGCTGAAGGAGGGCGGTCGCTACGAGCATTCGCTGCACCGTGAGGTGTTCCGCCCCTGGGGCAGCTATGACAGCCTGGAGAGCGGCCCGCGCTTCCAGGTCAAACGCCTGAAGGTCAAGCCCGGAGCCACGCTGTCCCTGCAGCTGCACCATCACCGTGCCGAGCACTGGATTGTGGTCGTCGGCACCGCGCGCATCACCCGCGGCGAGGAACAGTTCCTGCTCGAGGAGAACCAGTCCACCTACATCCCGGTCGGCGTGAAGCATCGCATCGAGAACCCGGGGATGATCACGCTGGAAATCATCGAGGTGCAGTCTGGTTCCTACCTCGGCGAGGATGACATCGTGCGCTTTGAGGATCGCTATGGACGGCAGGGCACGAAGACGTGAAGGCAAAAGCCGCGATCAACCTCGACTCGTTCAAGGCTTATGATGTCCGCGGGCGCATTCCGGATGAGATCAACGAAGCGCTCGCCTACGACATCGGCCGCGCTTATGCCGCCTTCGTCAAGCCGCAGCGCGTGGCGGTCGGCTATGACATCCGCCTCTCGAGCCCGCAGCTGGCCAGCGCTCTCAAACGTGGGCTGCAGGATTGCGGCTGCGATGTCGCCGATATCGGTTTGTGGGGCACGGAAGGCGCATATTTCGCAACTTTTTCGCAGCGCCTGGACGGCGGCATCATGGTGACTGCCAGCCACAATCCGCCCGATTACAACGGTATGAAATTCGTACGCGAGGAGGCGCGTCCGATCAGCGCCGATAGCGGCCTGCAGGAGATGCGTGACCTCATCGAGAGCGGCCGCCTGCCGCCCAAGGTGGCCCGGCGCGGCGGCGAAGCGCCGCTGGATATCCGGGCGGAATATCTTGAGCATCTGCTCGGCTACGTCGAGCCGCAGAAATTAAAGAAGCTCAAGGTTGTGACCAACGCCGGCAACGGCGGCGCGGGCCTTATCATCGATGCGCTGGAGCCATACCTGCCGTTCGAGTTCGTCAAGTTGCAGAACAATCCCGACGGCGACTTTCCTCACGGGGTGCCGAACCCGATGCTAGAAGAGAATCGTGCCGCCAGCGCTGACGCAGTACGGCGCAGCGGTGCAGACGTGGGGCTCGCCTGGGACGGCGACTACGATCGCTGCTTCTTCTTCGATGAAACCGGTCAGTTCATCGAGGGTTACTACCTGGTCGGGCTGCTTGCCGAGATTTTCCTCCGCCGGGAGCCGGGGGCGCGCATCGTGCACGACCCGCGTCTCACGTGGAATACGCTCGACATCGTGCGTCGCCATGGAGGCGAGGCGGTGTTGTGCAAGTCCGGACACGCCTTCATCAAGGCAAAAATGCGCCAAGTGGACGCCGCTTATGGCGGGGAAATGAGCGCGCATCACTACTTCCGCCGCTTTTCCTACTGCGACAGCGGCATGATCCCGTGGCTGCTGGTGCTCGGGGCGATCAGTAGCACCGGCAAGCCGCTGTCGGCGCTCGTGGGCGAGCGTATGCGCCTCTTTCCGGCGAGCGGGGAGATAAACCGCAAGCTGCAGACGGATGCGAAGCAGATCCTGGCTCGAGTACGCGCGCGGTACGAAACCCACGCACGCGCAATCGATCTCACCGACGGCTTATCGATGGAATTCGACCAGTGGCGTTTCAACCTGCGCGGCTCGAATACCGAGCCGCTGGTGCGGCTTAACGTTGAATCGCGCGGCGATGAGCCACTGATGCGAGCCAAGACCGAGGAAGTTCTGGCGCTGGTCGACGCCTGAGTCGGCGCTGTGCCGGTGCTGGAGCCGGGACGATGCTTGTGGGATTTGCGTGCCGCGGTCGCGGGGCGCTAGCGTGACAGCTGCTGGCGCAGGCTCGCGGCTGCGCGCTGCGCCGCATGCCCGTCCCAAAGTGCCGGCCTGGCGCCGCGCGACCAGCGCCCGGCGAGTGCTTCCCTTGCCGCCGCCACCAGGTTCCCGGCCTGCACCAGACGATTGGTGCCCTCCGAAAGGGTAATAGGCCGCTCGGTGTTCTCGCGCAGCGTCGCACAGGGGATGCCAAGGTAAGTGGTTTCCTCCTGTACGCCGCCTGAGTCGGTGATGGCAATCGTGGAACGCATCACCAGGCTCATGAACTCGATGTAGCCCAGCGGTTCGGTGACGCGGATCGCCGGGGAGCGGGTAATGTCATCCAGGAGTGCGAACTCCTGCAGGCGCTTGTGGGTGCGCGGATGGATGGCGAACACGACGGTCAGCTCGCGCGCCAGCTCCAGCAGGGCAGCGACCAGCTCGGTGAGCTTGCCGCGCTCGTCGACGTTGGAGGGGCGGTGCAGTGTCACCACCGCGTAGGGGCCCTCAAGCTGCAGCCGCGCCCGTGTATCGGCGGCCTCGATCTTGGAGCGCAGCATCTCGAAGGAGTCGATCATGATATTGCCGATGCAGTCGATCTTCTGCGCGGGCACGCCTTCCGCGAGCAGGTTGGCATCGGCGTCCCTGGACGGAGTCCAAAGGAGGTCCGCGATCGCATCGGTGACCAGGCGGTTGATCTCCTCGGGCATGCGCCGGTCGCGGCTGCGCAGCCCCGCCTCCAGGTGCACCACCGGAATCCACAGCTTCGCGCCGACCATGGCGCAGGCAGCGGTCGCGTTGACGTCCCCGACCACTACGACGGCATCGGGCCGGTCGGCCTGGCAGACCGCCTCATAAGCGATCATGGTGCGGCCGGTCTGCTCGGCGTGCGAACCGCTGCCGATTTCCAGGTGATGGGCAGGCTCGGGCAGCCGCAGATCGCGAAAGAAGGCGTCCGACATGTTCGCGTCATAGTGCTGACCGGTATGTATCACCACCGGGTGGCACCAGCTCTGGGCGCTCAGGGCATGGTAAAGGGGGGCGACCTTCATGAAATTCGGGCGCGCGGCGGCGATCAGATGGATGCTCTTCGGGCTCACGGAATTTAGGGTCTCCAGAGGGGACGGGTGTCGCAAATTCTATGCAGAGTGAGATACGTGACATGCTTCCGAAAATGTTTCGCGGATTACACTCCCTCCCGGTCGCAGTTTTCGGCAGACGTGGACTCTATCTTGGCCGGACGGTCTTGACGACCGTCTGTCACGGGAGACACTTCCCCCCGAACAGGGCCGCAGGTACCTTCCACCGTTCATCTACCACAGGGACTACCCATGGCGCTTTGGAAAGACACGAATACCGGAACCAGCTCCGCCGCCCCCGCCAGCCCGGCCCCCACCCCGGCGCCGGCCCATCGCGAGCCCGAGCGGGCCAATGTGGCTTCTCTTACCCCCGCCCCGGCCAGCCGTGCGGCACCGGCGCCGCAGCGTAACGACATGAAGGAATCCCATATCGCCTCGGATCTTATGATCGAGGGCAAGATCAGCGGCACCGGGCATGTGCGCATTGCCGGGAAGTTCAAGGGCGATGTCGCGGTCGACGGCAACGTGACGCTCGATTCCGGCGCGCGCCTCGAGGGCCATGTAAAGGCTGCCGTCGTGAGCGTCTCGGGCGAGCTGATCGGCAACATCGAGAATGCCAAGCGCGTCGAGCTGCTCGAGACCGGCGTGATCAACGGGGACGTCAAGGCAGGTTCGCTCACCGTCGCTGCAGGTTCGCGCATGCGCGGCCAGGTGGAATTCGGCTACGAGGGCGAAGCGCGCGCTAAGAGCGACACCAAGGGCTTCGGCAACGCATGAGCGTCGCTTCTCGCCCGGTCGCCCCGGGCAAGACGCGCACGTGTCCGCACTGCAAGGCGGCCATTCTCGAGAGCCTGAGCATCTGCCCGGGGTGCATGCACCACCTGCGCTTCGACCAGGAGGCCGCGAAGCGCCAGGTGGCGGCCACTTCGGCGCTGCGCGTCGAGGGCGTTATCCGTCATCCCCCGCTGCAGGAGGCGTGGGAGTACTTCGTCGTGATCGCGGTGCGCAACGACCGCGGTGAGGAAGTGACGCGCCAGGTGGTGAACGTCGGCTCCCTCGCAGGCACCGAAAAGCGCACCTTCACGCTCTCAGTGGAAGTGCTGCCGCCGCAGACCCCCGCGGCTGGCGCACCGCGGCCGCCCGGGGGCGTGCTGCCCAAGCGTTAGGCGCTGAGCGTTCCGGCACTTCCGGGCGCGCTTTCAGAAAGTCGCCTCGGTCTGCACCAGGAACTGCACCTTGCTGATCCCGGAGCCGCCATCGAGCGGAAAGGCGAGATCCACATGGATGACGTTGCCCAGGCCTGAGCGGGCATTGCCGAAGCGCAGCCCGAAGCCGGCGTCCTTCAGCAGCCCGAGACTCGGCTGCGCCAGGGGCGCGCTGCCCCAGGTGCCTCCCATGTCGTAGAAGATCGCCCCGCCGACGCGGAACAGGCGAAACGGATACCAGTCGGTAAAGTAGCGCTGCTCGACGCTGAAGAGCGCCCGGCCGGTGCCGTCCTGGAAGCGCAGCGGATAGCCGCGCAGGCCGTTATCGCCCCCGAGCAGGATCTGATCATCGAGGTCCAGGTTCCAGCCCCTGGTGGCTGAGACCGTGCTGTAGAACAGCCAGTTCTTGCTCTGCTCCACGTAGTAGCGCACCGAGGCATCCAGGAGTCCGTTGCGCAGCGCGTGGTCCTCGAGGCGTCCGGAGAAGTCACTCGCCAAGAGGAGTGTCGAGCCGCCGTCGCGGAAGCCCTTGTTGGCGGAGGCATTCATCAGGAGCGCCGTGCTGCTCGAGCCGAAACCGGCGTTCGCATAGCCGAGCCGCACGCTTGCGGTGGTGCCGAGGGTAAAGTCCTCGGTGCGTCCGATCTGGTCGTGGTTATAGAGCTTCAGGTACTCATCCTGAACCAGATCCCACTCGATGAAGGGATACACAAAGCGCCGGTCTTCGGGCAGCAGGTTGGTCGTGCCGTTGGAGTTGGTTACGGAGGCGAAGCGGTGCTCATCGTAGGTCATGCCCGCGGTCCAGCGCTGTACCCAGCCATTCTGCAGCCCCGCCGACCAGCCGTAATAGGCCTGCACCAGCTCATGCCGATCCTGGAATTGGTCCACGAGGTTGCCACGGTCATAGAGCGGATCGGTCTGGGTATCGTCCAGAGCCGCCATGGAGGCCGCCCAGCGGGTGTCGAGCGCGTAGAACGGCCGCGTGATGCTGACGCCGCGCATGTCGCCGTCGGTGAAGTTGCCGTAGTTGAGGTCGACCGCGGTGAAGCTGCCGAGCGCGGTCTTGTCCGACAGGTCGATGGAGTAGCCGGAGCGGTCGACCGTGCTCTGATAGCCGAGATTGATGGAGGAGCCGGTGCCGAGGAAGTTCGCATCCTCAAGCTTGGCGCCGGTTGAATTGGTGCCGCCGCTGCGGCCGTAGTTGAAGCCCGGATCGAGCGTCCAGACGTCCTTGGTGGTGATCTTAAGATCTACCTTGCCGTCATGGTAGGCGACCGGGCGGATCCAGGCGTCGTAGAAGTACGTGTCGGCCCGCAGCAGGCGCTCGGACTCTTCCAGCAGCCGGTGCGAGTAGCGCTCACCGGGCTTGAACAGCAGCTGCGACCGTATCACCGTGGCCCGGGTCTTGATGTGGAGCTTGTCCGCCAGGCGGAAGATCTTATGGTCCTCCGCGGGGTCATCGAGGTTGAAGATGTTCTGGTTGTCGAGCAGCACCTCGCCGATGACGGCCTGTTCCTTTTCCAGCACCGCATCTGAGGGAATTCCCGGGGTCTCTCCGGGAGGGCCGTAGCGGGGTCGCACCGACTGCAGCTGCTCGTCGTCCTCACTGCCGGGCTCAGGGGCCTGCAGCTCCCCGACGTTCGCCGCGGTAAACTCAGGCGTTGCCGGTACCGGCGAGCTCTGCGCGCTGGCGGCGAGGCTCGCAAGGAGCACCCACGGGTACAGCACGAGGCCGCGCGGTCCGTGGAGGGTCCGCCCGAAGGGCGTACATGGGGAAGGGGGGCGGCCGACCATGGCCGTCAGCACCTGGATCCGTCAGTGCGCCGGTGTATACATCGAGGCATTGTGCGCGCCATCCTTGCGGCGCCCGGTGCGGCAGGTAGCAGTTCGCGCGCTAGCGGCAGCGGGCGGGCGCGGGAGTGCCACGGATGCGACATCCATTCCAGGAATCTGACATAACGTATTAGCGAAGGCGTCGGCGCATGGCAATCAGACAAACGCTGCGATTGCGGTTAGGGTTTCTGACAGGGCTCTTGTGCCTCCTGGCCGCAGGGGTCGATCCTGCGCGCGAGGCCGCGCCGGGTTCAGCGGCGCTGCCGCAGCCCGCGCTTCTGGTGTTCGCCGCCGCCTCGCTGACGGACGCCCTCGAGGAGGCTGATCGGGCCTTCACCGCCGAGACTCACATTGCGGTGAAGACCTCCTACGCCGGCAGTTCCGTGCTCGCCAAGCAGATCGAGGCCGGAGCCCGCGCCGACGTGTTCTTCTCGGCCGACCGTGAGTGGATGGACTATCTGGATAAGCACGGACTGCTGCGCTCCGGCACACGCCGCGACATCCTCGGCAACGCCCTGGTCCTGATTGCGCCCACGGACAGCAGCGTGCAGCTAAAAATCGCCCCCGGGTTTGCGCTGGCCGCGGCGCTCGGAGGCGGGCGCCTCGCCTGCGCCGATCCGGACTCGGTGCCGGCGGGTCTGTACGCGCGCGCCGCACTCACCCAGCTCGGGGTGTGGGATGCCGTGGCGCAACAGCTGGCCCGGGCCGAGAACGTGCGCGCCGCGCTCGCTTATGTCGCGCGCGGGGAGTCGCCGCTGGGCATCGTCTACCAGACCGACGCGCTGGCGGACAAGCGCGTGCGCGTGGTGGACGTGTTCCCCGCCAACACGCACCCGCCGATCATCTACCCGGCCGCCGCCACGAGCACGGCGCGGCCCGAGAGCGCGCGTTATCTTGATTTCCTGCGCAGCGCGCGCGCGCAGCAGATTTTCGCGCGCTACGGCTTCACCGCCGTGCCCTCACGGTGAGGGCGTGGCGACGCCGAGCGCGGCGCGCCACCGCCCCTGCCTTCAGAAGCGGCCGTTCTGGAAGTCCTCGAAGGCCTGCTGCAGCTCCGCGCGCGTGTTCATCACGAACGGCCCGTACTTGGCGACCGGCTCACGCAGCGGCCTTCCCGCGACGAGGATCGCCCGTGCGCTGCCCTGGCCCGCACCCGCAGTGACGCCGGTCAGACGGATTTCAGAGCCCTCGCTTAAGACAGCGAGCTCGTGCGTGCCGACGACCTGCTCTTCCTCGCCCACCCGCAGCGTGCCTTCGAACACGTACAGGAACGCCGCGTAATCGTTCGGGAGCGCCTGCACGAACTGCGCGCCGGGCTCAAGCGCAAGATCGAGGTAGGTCGGGTCAGTGGCCGGCTGCAGGATCGGCCCCACGACGCCGTCCACGCTGCCGGCGATCACCTTGACCGTGACGCCCTTGCCCGGGGCGGCGGTGGGGATGCGGTCCGGCCCGAATTCCTGGTACTTCGGCGCGGTCATCTTGTCGCGCGCCGGCAGGTTCAGCCACAGCTGGAAGCCGCGCATGCGGCCCGCCTCCTGCTCTGGCATCTCCGAGTGCACAAGTCCCCGGCCGGCGGTCATCCACTGCACGCTGCCGGGCACGAGTACGCCCTCGTTGCCGTGGTTGTCGCGATGGCGCATGCGGCCATCGAGCATGTAGGTCACGGTCTCGAAGCCGCGATGCGGGTGATCGGGAAATCCGGCGATGTAGTCCTCGGCCCGATCGGTGCCGAACTCATCGAGCATCAGGAACGGATCGAGGTCCGGCAGCTGCGGCTGGCCGATGACGCGGCGCAGCTTCACGCCGGCGCCATCGGAAGTGGCCATGCCGCGCACCACGCGCTGCACGGAGCGGGTCGCGTCCGCGGTCTGGGTCATGGAAATGCTCCTGTGACTTTAGCTCTTGCCGAGGATCCCAACATGGGGTCGCGCCGCTTACGCAGCAAGGGCGGTGCGACCGCGGCTCAAGGCTGCGATCGCGGTATGGGCGCTGCCGAGGCTGCGAGCGCGGTGTTCGGCGGAGACATTCAGTCCCTCGGCACGCACGAAGGTGAGGTCGGTGACGCCCAGAAAACCGAACAGGAACCTTAAGTACGACTCTCCGAACTCCGTGCCGGCCCCGGACTCGTACACCCCGCCACGCGACAGTGCGACGATGACGCGCCGCCCGCCCGCCAGTCCCTCCGGACCGAGCGGCCCGTAGCGGAAGGTGCGGCCCTTGATACTGATGCGATCGATCCAGGCCTTCAGTTGCGAGGGCAGTGCGAAGTTGTAGAGCGGCGCCCCGATGACGATGACCTCCGCTGCCAGGAATTCCTCGAGCGTCGCCGCGTCGCGGGCGCTTGCGCCAGGCGCCTGCCCGGTCAGGGACTCTGCCGAATAATGGGGCAGCGGATCGGCCGCGAGGTCGCGGTAGGTCACCTGCACGTCCGGTTGCTCAGTCTTCAGGCGCTCGACAATCGCCCTGGTCAGTTCGCGGCTCGCGGAAGCGTCCCCGAGGATGCTCGAATCGATGTGCAAGAGGTTCATAACCGACTCCTGGTGCCATGGCTGCTGTCGGAGTAGGCTATTTTCTGGAACGAACGATGATAATACCGCTAAGTCAGAACATATTGTTCCATTTTTGATGTCAATAGGGCACATCGATGCAGCCTCTGGAGGGGTTCTACTATTTCACCGAGGTCGTGGACCACGGTGGCTTTGCCCGGGCAGCCAGGGCTCTGGGGATACCGAAGTCGCGCCTCTCCCGCCACGTCACGGCGCTCGAAGCCGAGCTCAACGTGCGGCTGCTCAACCGCTCGACGCGTCGCTTCGTGGTCACCGAGATGGGGCAGGAGGTCTATCGCCACGCGCGCGCCATGCGCGCGGAGGCGGACGCCGCACGCGAGGCGGTCGAGTTTGCACGCGCGGCGCCTCGCGGCAACCTGAAGGTGAGTTCGCCGGTGGCGATCGCGCAGTGGTCCTTGAGCCGCGTGCTGCCGGACTTTCTGAGAACTTACCCCGAGATCCGTCTGCAGCTGGATGTGAGCAACCGCCGGGTCGATGTCCTGAACGAGGGCTTCGACGTGGCGCTGCGCGTGCGCACGCGCCCGAGCGGGGAGGACGGCCTGGTGATGCGGGCCTTCCGCCAGATCGATGAATTCCTGGTCGCAACCCCGGGCTACCTTGCCGGTGCGCTACCCCTATCGACGCCGGCACAGCTCGCTGAGCACGCCACTCTCGAGCATGCGGGCGACCTCGAGCACCGCACCTGGGAGCTGCTCGGGCCGCAGGGTGAGAGCGTGCGAACCGTGTTGAGCCCGCGCATGGTGTGCCGCGACTTCGTACTGCTGCACGCGGCGGTGCACGCGGGCCTCGGTATCGCGCTCCTGCCCGAGAGTGTGGTGCGTGAAGATCTGCGAAGCGGGGTGTTGGCACGCGTTCTGCCGCAGTGGAATACGCCGCAGGGAATCCTGCACGTCGTCTTTCCCAGCCGCCGCGGCATGCTGCCGGCACTGCGCGCCTTCATCGACTTCCTCGCCGAGCGGCTCCCGGGAACGCTCTAGCGCTGGCGGCGCTTGCGACGACAGCCCTCGCGCGCGCGACGATTCATCGCGCGTTAAGGGATAATCGGGGTATATAAGTGTGTGGACGCAACCGCCATGTTTGTGCGCATTGCAGGCCTACTTGCCATAACGCGCCGCGCCCCCTGGCGCGTGCGCAGGCAGCGTGCTGGTGCGATTTTTTGCCTGCTGACGTGCCCATTCGTCGTACCCCTCACCGGTCTTGCGCAGGAGGCCGATCCGCCCGGTCGCATCGCGCGTCTGAGCGACGCCGAGGGATCCGTGGCCCTGCAGCCGGCGGGCATCAGCGCCTGGGGCGCCGCACAGCTGAACCGGCCGGTGACCACCGGCGACCGCCTCTGGAGCGACCAGGACTCGCGTGCCGAACTCGACCTCGGGAGCGCCGCCGTGCGGCTCGGCAGTGGCACGGCATTCTCGTTCTTCAATCTCGATGACCGCGTGGTGCAGATGCAGCTGACGGCCGGCACGCTCATCGTGCACGTGCGCGAGATATTCCCGAACCAGCTCTACGAGATCGATACCCCCAATCTCGCCGTCGCGCTGCTGGAGCCCGGCGAGTACCGCGTCGAGGTCAACGATGCGGGCGACACCACCGTCGTGCGCGTGAGCGAGGGCCGTGCGCATGCGGAAGGCGGCGGCCAGAGCGTGACGCTCGGGATGCAGCAGATGGCGCGCTTCAGCGGCCGGGACACCGTCAGTTACGAGGGCGGACCGTTTGGTGTGCCGGATGACTTCGATACCTGGTCGGCCGCGCGCGAGCGCGGGCTCATGAACTCGCCCTCCGGCGACTACGTTGCGCAAGGCGTGCCCGGCACCCAGGATCTGGACAACAACGGTACGTGGGAGCTCACGCCCGACTACGGCTATGTCTGGGCGCCCGTCGTGGTCATGGTCGACTGGGCCCCTTATCGCTTCGGGCAGTGGGTATTCATCGCGCCCTGGGGCTGGACCTGGGTCGACGATGCGCCGTGGGGGTTCGCGCCGTATCACTATGGTCGCTGGGTGGTATGGAACAGCGCCTGGTGCTGGGTGCCGGGGCCGAAGCATTTGCATCCGGTCTACTCACCGGCGCTGGTGGGCTGGTTCGGAGGTCCCGGCCGGCGCGCTGGGGCGCTGGGCGCGAACGTCGGCTGGTTCCCGCTCGCACCCCACGAAGTCTACATGCCGCCGTATCGCGTCAGCGCCAACTACGCGCGTGCCGTCAACCTCACCAACACCGTTGTCAGCGGCGCGCAGGTCACGAGCGTCTACCAGAATACCGCCGCGGATCTGCATTACCTCAACGCCCGGGTGGGCGCGGTGACTGCCGTTCCCCAAAACGTCTTCGCTGCCGGCGAGCGGGTGCGTGGCCGCACCGTGCCGCTGAGCGCGGCGGCACTCGCCGGGGCTGCCGTGGCGGCGAGCACGCCGCCCATTTTACCGCTGCCACAGAGCGCGCTCGGGGCGGTGGGCGCGCACGCGGTGGCGCACCCGCCGGCTGCGTACCTGAACCGTCCGGTGCTGGTGCGCACGGTGCCGCCGCGGGCGCCAGCACCCTTCGAGCGCCAGCTCAGTGCGATGCAGGCGGCCGGCGGTGCACCGCTGGCCCCGGCTGCGCTTGCGCGCCTGCAGCCGCCGGCAGCGGCCGCGCCGGTGCGCGTGCTGCCCCGCAGTGCGCCGCCATTGCCCGCCGCGTCATCGGGGCCTGCTCCGATGCCGACCCTCGCCGAGCGCGAGCGCGCGCTGCAGACGAGTACGCTCGGTGGTCCGCCGCCTGAATACAGCTACCGCGCGCTTCCGCAGGACTCCGCGGCAGCGCAGACGCCGCCCGGCGCACCACCGTCGGGCGGCAGTGGGCGCGCGAGCGCGCGCACCGACCGGCCGCCCCCGGGCACGATTGCTGCGGCGGCGCCGGACTCCGGCGTTACCCGACACAACTCTGCCCCGGCCGGTGAGCGCTATCGGGCACCTCAAGTACCGCACGCCACAGCGCCTCCGTCCTACCATCCGCCGGCACCGGCAGCGACGCCCGCACACGCGGCTGCGGCCGCAGCCCCGGCGCACGCAAGTTCGGTGCACGCCGACGCAGCGCGCTGAGTTAAGAGTCTTGCGCCGGCGAGTGAGGATCAGCTCGCGAGTCGCGGCTGCTCAAGGACCGCAGGCGGCGCTGGCACAGCGGCGCATCACTCGTACTGCAGCACTTCGCGCTCGAGCTCCCTGAGGTAGGCACGCACCTCGGCGTGCGTACAAACCTCGGCTTCGAGGAGTGTCTCAAGCAGCGCCTCCAGATGCACGCGCAGGGCTACGGCGACCACCGTCGGCGGATACGCATCGAGTCCGCGCAGCACTTCCCCGAGCTCATCAACACATTGCTCGACCACATGATCCTCATGCCGCTCGTGCGTGAATGACATCGTGTGCCTCCGGTTCGTGTGCAGGGGTTGGGGAAGATACATAAGGCCTCGGGCAGCTGCTGCCGGAGCGGGCGCGCGCGCGCGTCTTTCTGCACAAAGAGCGCAGCTATGCGAATTCCAATCGCGCACCGCATGCCTAGACTTCCGTCCCCCGCTTCTACGAAACCAACATGGCAAGGCACGGAGGTTGCGAATGATTACCCGCGCTGGCATTGCTCTTGGAGTCCGCGCCTGCGGCGCACACCCGGCGCCGGCAATCGCACTGCTGCTCAGCCCCGCGCTGGCGCTGGCGCAGGCAACCTCTCCGTTCATGACGGGTGCCAACGCTCTGCAGACGAACATCCTTGCCTGGCTTACGCCGATTGCCGTGATTCTCGTGATGGTACTCGGGGCCATGGCGATGGCAAACCGAATGAGCTGGGGCTGGTGCATTGGCGCAATCCTCGGAATCGCCATAGCCTTTGGCGCGCCGCAGATCGTCACCTGGGTTCGCGGCATGTTCGGGGTCTGATGATGGGCGCGCGCAATGCAGGTTTGATCGCGGACATCCTGTTTGTGGGTGCGACGCGGCCGCCGATGCGCTGGGGCGTCACCTATGCGGCGCTGCTCGCCAACCTGGTGTTTACGATGGAGGCGTTCCTTCTTACCCGCAATCTCCTGACGCTGCTCGTGTGCGCGCCGGTGCACGGGGTGTGTGCGCTCCTGTGCGCGCGCGATCCGAGGTTCTTCGATCTGGCGCTGCTGTGGGGGCGCACGCGACTGTCGGCGCTGGCGACCACGCTGTCGCTGTGGCGGGCGAGCAGCTACTCACCGCTGCTGCTCGATCTGCCCGACGGCGCCGGCCGGCGTCGGGGCCGCACCGCGCAGTTGCCCCTCGGCTCCGCGAGGGCGGAGCGGTGAGCGGCGCGGGACGCAGGGCGGCGCTGCGCCGCGAGCGCAGTGCCGAGGAGCACATACCCTACGCAGCGCACGTCGCCCCCGGAGTCGTCACGACCACGGCCGGAGATTACCTTCAGGGTTTTCGTCTCGGTGGGGCGAGCTTCGAGAGCGCGGACGATGCGCAGTTGAACGTCTGGCACGAGCGGCTGAACGTGCTGTGGCGCAATCTTGCGAGCCCGCAGGTCGCCTTGTGGACGCACCTCATCCGCCGACCGGTGCGCGCCGAGCCGCCTGCGGCCGCCGGCAGCGGCTTCGCCGCGGCGCTCGCGGCCCGCTACCAGGAGCGGCTGGCGGGCGAGACGCTGATGGTCAACGAGCTCTACGTGGCGCTCCTCTATCGGCCTGCCGCGGGGGCGGCGGCCGGTGCGCTGTCACGTCTCCTCAGCCGCGCGCGTCCCTCTGACGCGCAGCGCGAACTTGCCTCAGCACTCGAGAGCTGCGAGAAGCTCGCGCAGACGCTGCTTGCTTCCCTGGCGCGCTACGAACCGCAGCCCCTGCTCACTTACCGCGAGGGTGTGCGCTGGCGTTCCGCGCTGCTGGAGTACCTGGGGCTCCTGATCAACGGTGAGATGCGGCCGGTGCCGCTGCCCTGCGGCCCGCTCAGCGCCGCGCTCGCGACCACGCGGCTGCTCTTTGGCAGCGAGGCGGTCGAGTACAGGCTGCCAGCCGGCACCCGCGTCGGTGCGATGCTCGGGATCAAGGAGTACCCGACTCCGAGCCTCGTGGGCATGTACAACCGACTGCTGTCGGCGCCGTTCTCGCTGGTGCTGGCGCAGTCTTTCACCTTCATTTCCCGTGCCGCCGGACAGATGCTGCTGCAGCGTCAGTTCTATCGCATGGCCAACGCGGGTGACTTCGCTGTCTCGCAGGCGGCGCAGCTGAAGGATGCCCTCGATGGCCTCGCCAGCAACGAGTTCGCGATCGGTGACCATCATTTCACGCTGCAGGTGCTGGCCGAGATAGAGCCGGGCGAAGAGCGCCCCGACGCGCAGCGCCTGCGGGCCCTGAATGACAACGTGGCGCTGGCTCGCAGTTACCTCGCCGACACCGGGATGACGGTGGCCCGCGAGGATCTGGCGCTCGAGGCCGCCTTCTGGGCGCAGCTGCCCGGCAACTTCGCGCTGCGGCCGCGCAAGGCGCCGATCACGTCGCGCAACTTCGCCGCGATGGCACCGTTTCACAACTATCCCAGCGGGCGCGCCGCCGGCAACCACTGGGGCGAGGCGCTGGCGCTGCTATGCACGAGCGCGCGCTCACCGTATTACTTCTCGCTGCACGCCAGCGACCCGAGCGACCCCGACGGCGGCAGCCGCAAGGACACCGGCCACACGCTCGTGTGCGGCCCCACGGGCTCCGGCAAGACCGTCTTCATCGGCTTCCTGATCACCCTCCTCATGCGCCAGGGCGCGACCCAGGTGATCTTCGACAAGGATCGCGGGCTTGAGATCCTGGTGCGTGCCCTGGGCGGGGAGTACCTGGCGCTGCGGCAGGGCATACCGACCGGGTTCAACCCGCTGCAGCTGCCGGAGGGCCCCCAGCACACCGAGTTCCTGCGCAACTGGCTGCGTCTCCTGGTGCGTCGCGGCGACAGTGCGGCACTCAGCACCGGTGAGAGTGCAGACCTCGACCAGGCGCTGCGCGGCACGCTCGCCCTGGAACGCCCCGCACGCCGCCTGTCGCGGCTGGTCGACTTTCTTGATCCGACGGACCCGGAAGGGGTGCACGCACGTCTGGCGCGCTGGTGCGAGAGCCTGCAGGGCGACTACGCCTGGGCCTTCGACTGTCCGGCCGACTCGGTGCTGGGCCGCCTCGGGGGCAGGGCCGTCATTGGTTTCGACGTCACGGAGTTCCTCGAGCACGAGGCGAGTCGTGCGCCTCTCACCCTCTACATGTTCCACCTGGTGCGCCAGCTGCTCGACGGGCGGCGCCTGGTGTGCTGGATGGATGAGTTCTGGCGCCTGCTTGCTGACCCCGCCTTTGAGGCCTTCGCGAAGGACGGCCCGAAGACCTGGCGCAAGCTGAACGGCGTCATGTGTCTTGCGACGCAGAGTGCAAGCGATGTGCTGGCGAGCCCCATCAGCCGTACGCTGATCGAGCAGACGCCGACCAAAGTGTTCTTTCCCAACAGTGACGCCAGCGCCGAGGAGTACACGCAGGGATTTGGCCTGAGCGAGCGCGAGTTCAAGCTGATCCGTGAGCAGCTCGAACCCGGCACACGCACCTTCCTCATCAAGCAGGGGCACGGCAGCGTCGTATGCCGGCTTGATCTTAAGGGTTGCGAGGGGGAACTCGCGGTTATATCCGGGCGCGCGCACCACCTCGCCCGCATGCAACGTCTGATGCACGAGCACGGCGAGGCGCCCGAGCGCTGGCTGTCCGCCTTCATGTGCGGCGCCGCCGGCGCCGCGGCTTCTTCCATCCAGACCCGGGAGTCACCCTGATGAGAGCACACATCGCCACCTTGAGCGGGCTGCTGCTGATGCTTGCCGCGCCGTTCGCGCACGCGCAGTTCGCGGTCATCGACGTCGCCTCTGTTGCGCAGCTGATCAGCGAGGTGCAGACGCTGGAACAACAGGTGCAGACCGCACAGGCCCAGCTGAGCCAGGCGCAGGCGGAGTTCAAGGCCATGACCGGCGACCGCGGCATGGAGCAGCTCTTGGGGGGCGTCAACCGCAACTACCTGCCGACGAACGCAGCAGCGCTGCAGGCTGCGGGCCAGGGTTCCGGGTCCTACACCGCTCTCGCTGCCAGCGTGCGCGGCGCGCTCGCGAGCGAGTCGGTGCTCTCTGCACCGCAACTCTCGGCCCTGGCGCCCCCCGCGGCCGCGCAGCTGCAGTCGCAGCGACAGTCGGCCGCGCTCCTGCAGGGCCTCACCCAGCAGGCGCTCGCCAATGCCAGCGCCCGCTTCACGGGGCTGCAGCAGCTGATAAACGCCATCGGCACGGCGAGTGACCAGAAGGGCGCACTTGACCTGCAGGCACGCATCGCGGCCGAGGGCGGCATGCTGCAGAACGAGCGCACCAAGCTTGAAGCGCTGTTTCAGGGCGCGCACGCCGAGGAAGAGGTGGGCACGCAGCGCGCGCGTGAGCTCGTGATCGCAGGCCACGGCCAGTTCGACGGGCGCTTCCAGCCGCGTCCCTGATGCCAGGCGGCTGACATGGGATTCTTCGCGACTTTCTGGGCCTGGCTGAACGCGCAGCTCGCAGACTACATCGGCGCCAACACCGCTCTCGTGGCGGCAGCGCTCGAGCCGGCCATCGTGACGCTCGCGACCGTCTACGTGATGGTGTGGGGCTACCTGCAGCTCACCGGACGCATCGAGGAGCCTCTGACCGCAGGCCTCAAGCGCCTCATGACGCTTGCGGTGGTGCTCGGCATCGCCACGCACCTGTGGCTCTACAACAGCCTGCTCGTCGACACGTTCTATAGCGCCCCCGCGCACCTGGCCGCCGCCGTCATCGGCACCACCGACCCGGTGGCCACGCTCGATGTGATCTGGAGCCGCGGCGGGGCGGTCGCCGGCTACCTGTGGAGCAACGGCGGGGTGTTCAGCGGCGACTTCGGCTACTACGTGGCTGGTGCTGTGGTGTGGGTGCTGATCGGGCTGCTGTGCGCCTATACGATGTTCTTGGTGGCACTTTCGAGTGTTGCGCTCGCAGTGCTGCTCGCGCTCGGGCCGATGTTCATTGCGCTACTGCTGTTCGAGGGCACGCAGCGCTTCTTCCAGGCATGGCTGGCCCAGCTCGCCAACTACGCGCTGATCAGCATCCTGACCGTGCTGCTGGCTGCCCTGCTGCTGCAGATCGTCGAGTCCTACGCGGCGCAGACCGCCGCCCGCGGCGCGGCCATCGTTACGGTCGACGCGCTCGACATGGTGCTCGTGGCGGTGCTGGTCTTCCTGCTGATGCGCCAGGTCATGCCCATCGCAGCAGCCCTCGCCGGCGGCGTCGGACTCAGCACGTTTGGCCTCGCCAGCCGTTTCATCGGTTGGGGCATGCGCCAGGGCGGCACCGCCGGGCGCGGCGCCCTCGGGCTCTCGCTGGTGGCCCTCGCGGGGCCGCGCTCGGTAGCGCAGCCTCCGGCGACGCTCGAGCGCAGCCACTGGGGCCTGCGGTGAGGCCTGGGCTGCTTTCCTGGCCCAGGGCAGGCAGGCGGCGCCTGGCGGCCCGGCCGGTGCTTTTGATGCTCGCATGCGCCGCCACCGCTGCCTGTGCCTCGCACCAGCCTTTGTGCCAGGGGCCACTGCGGCCGATCAACGTGGCGGTCACCGCAGCCGCGGCGCATCCGGGGGTGCGGCATGGCGAGTGAACCGCTCGAGGCCTACTTCACCGAGGCCGCGGGCTGGGACACAGATCGCTCGCGGCGAGCGGCGCGCAGCGCCCGCCGCGCCTGGTGGGTCGCGGTCGCGGGCTGGGTCTGCGCCGGCCTGAGCGCCCTGGCGCTGGCGCTGCTCGTGCCGCTGAAGCAGGTAGAGCCGTACGTCGTGCGGGTCGACCGCAGCACCGGGGTCATCGACATCGTTCCCGGCTACCGCGGGGGTGTCGGGCTGGAACCGGCAGTGACGCGCTACTTCCTTACCCATTACATCAGCGTCTGCGAGCGTTTCAACTTTGCTACCGCGGAGAGCGACTACGAGGAGTGCGGCGCCTTCCACGCCGCGCAGCGCAACCAGGCCTGGTATGCGCTCTGGAACCCCCACAACCCCGCCTCCCCCCTGAACGTGCATAAGGACGGCAGCACGGTGCGCGTGGAAGTACAGGCGGTCAGCTTCTTCCAGCGCGGCAGCGGCGTGACTGACCTTGCGCAGGTGCGCTACCTCAAGGCCCAGCGCCAGGCCGGCGGCGCAGACGAGCACATCACGCACTGGATCGCGACCGTGCAGTACGCCTTCACGGCTCCCTCTCAGGACGCGCGGCTGCGCCGCTGGAATCCGCTGGGGTTCAAGGTCATCGAGCTCAACACGGAGCCGGAAGTACCGGAACAGGCCGTGGCGGGGAAGGGTGGGTGAGAACACCATGAGAGACGGCCGCTTCAGCGCCAGCGCCGGCGTCCTCCTGACGTTCATCCTGCCCGGCCAGGTCCTGCAGGCACAGACCGTTCCCGCAGACGATGCCCGCATCCGCACCGTCGTCTATGCGGCCGATGAGGTCTACCGCCTGCGAGGCTACGTGGGCTTCCAGATTGAGCTGGAGTTTGAGACTGGCGAGGCCTTTGTCGGACTGGGCGCCGGGGACGTCGAGAGCCTCGCCTTCGCCGCCGAGGGCAACCACCTGTTCCTAAAGCCACGGGCGGCGCCCATCGATACCAACCTCACCGTGCTCACCAGCCGGCGCACTTATCACTTCGAGTACCGGGCGGGTCTGCGGCGCAGCGACACCCCTGCCCTCGAGGTGGTGTACGCGGTGCACTTTGTCTACCCCGCCACGGCCGCGACGGCGGCGCAGGGTATCGAGCAGCACCTGGCGCAGGTACTCCCCGAGCGGCCGCGGAACCTCGACTACGCGTACTGCGGCAGCCCCGCCCTCCAGCCCGAGTCGGCCTGGGACGACGGCGTGCAGACGCACCTGCGCTTCGGTGCACGGCAGGAGCTGCCCGCCATCTTCGTGCACAACGAGGACGGCAGCGAGTCACTCGTGAACTTCACCGTCGCGGCCGGCGAGCTCATCGTGCATCGCGTCGTGCGGCGCCTGATCGTGCGCCGTGGCCGCCTGACGGGCTGCATCGTCAACCAGCGCTTTGCCGGCGGGGGTGCGCAACTGGACTCGGGCACACTCGCCCCGGACGTGCGGCGCGTCACACGCGGGCAGGTCCCGTGAGCGCTCAGCAGGACCCGGGCACTCCGCCGCTCGAGGGGCGCTCGGAGAGTGTGCGGGGGGAGCGCGCGGCGGCGATCGTCAGCGGCGCGCGCAGCCTGCAGTCGCGCGCGAGCAGCGTGCTGGCGGCGGCGCTGATGGTCGGGCTCGGCGTCGCAGCCCTCACCTGGTACTACGCGCACGCGTTCACCCGTCCGGCACGCAGCCGCCAGAGCGCGCAGGCGACGGCGGTGAGCCGTGCACAGGCGGAGATGACGCTGCCGGCGCTCGGCCCTGTCGTGCCCCCGGTCAGCCCTGCGCCGCCAGGCGGGCCCGACCCGCGCCTCGAGGCGGCGCCGGAGGACCCCGAGCCGCCGCTGCCGCCAGCGCCCGCGGCGGGCGCGGGTGCCGTGCCGGCCGTCAAGACCCCCGGGCAGCTCGCCGATGAGCGGCGCCTCGCCGGTACGGTGTTCGCGCGCGCGATGACCCCGGCCGCAGAGTCCGTACCTGCAGCCACCCCGGTCGCGGTCGCGCCCTCAGCCGGTGCGGCCGCGCCAGGCTCGCTCGTGGCACTGCTCGAGCCGACGCCGGCGCCGGTCACCCGGGCGCAGCGCCTGCCGGATTCCCATTTTCTCCTGCCCCGGGGCGCCTTCCTCGATTGCACGCTCGAGACCGCCATCGACTCCACGCTCCCGGGGATGACGACCTGCGTGACCGCCGCCGACACCTTCAGCGCCGATGGCAAGGTGGTGCTGCTGGAGCGGGGCACCAAGCTCGTCGGGGAGACCCGCGGCCAGCTGCAGCAGGGTCAGGCGCGCCTGTTCGTGCTCTGGACTCAGGCCCGTACGCCCGGCGGGGTGCTCGTGCCCCTGGATTCCCCGGGTACCGATGAGCTCGGGCGCGCGGGCGTGGGTGGCGAGGTGCAGCGGCACTTCTGGCAGCGCTTTGGTGCCGCGGTGCTGATCTCGGTCATCGAAGGGGGCATCCAGGCGGGTGTGCAGGCCACCAGTCACTCGAACGGCACAGTCATCTATGCGCCTGCCGGCTCCCAGGACGTTCTCACCGAGACGCTCAAGGACAGCGCCCAGATTGCCCCGACCCTCACCAAGGCCAATGGCGAGCGCATCGAGGTCCTGGTGGCGCGCGACGTGGACTTCCGCACGGTCTATGAGCTGCGCACCGTCAGTGGCCGCTGAGGCCGCGGCCCCGGTCGCGGCGGGCACGGAGCTGAGTGCGCTCGAGCTCACGCTGCGCGCCCTGCGGCCGCTGCTCGCGAACCCTGAGGTAACCGAGCTGTGCATCAACCGGCCACGCGAGATATTCATCGAAACCCGCAGCGGCTGGCGGCGCGAGGAGCTGCCGTTCGCCGACCTTGACTGGTGCAGGCGGCTGGCGAAGCTCATCGCCAACGTTACGCGCCAGCGCATCGATGAGTCCGCGCCGCTGCTCTCGGCATGGCTGCCCTCCGGTGAACGCGTGCAGATCGTGCTGCCCCCGGCAACCTCGGCCGGCTGCGTGGCCATCACCATCCGCCGCCCGACCGAGACGGTGTGGTCCATCGAGGACCTCGCGCGGCGCGGCGCATTGCCCGCGGGACTCCTCGCCGCCTGCGGCAGCGCCGATGCGGACGCGGAACTGCTGCGGCTGCACGCCGCGGGCGAGTACGCCGCCTTCATGCGCCTCGCCGTGCGCACGCGCAAGAACATCATCGTCTCCGGCGCCACGGGCTCTGGCAAGACCACCTGGACCAAGGCGCTGATCCGCGAGATCCCAAGCGAAGAACGCCTTGTGACCATCGAGGATGCGCGCGAGCTGGTGCTCGAGCACCACCCGAACCACGTACGCCTCTACTACAGTAAGGATGGTCAGGGCCTGGCGCGGGTAACGCCGAAGCAGCTTCTGGAGTGTTGCCTGCGCATGCGGCCGGACCGGATTCTGCTGGCAGAACTGCGGTCGGAGGAAGCCTTCGATTACCTGCGCAACGTCAATTCCGGCCACCCCGGGTCGATCACGAGCGTGCATGCCAGCAGCGCGGAGCTCGCCTTCGAGCAGCTTATGCTGCTGGTCAAGCAGAGCGCCGGCGGTCGCGGCCTGGCCCGCGCGGACATCAAGGGCCTGCTGTACCTCCTCATCGACGTGGTGATCCAGTGTGGACTCGAGGAGCACCGCCGGGTGATCCGCGAGGTGTGGTTCGACCCCGCGCGTAAGGCCCCGAGAGCGCGCGGCGGCCGACGCGCGCCCGGCGCGCGGCTGCGCTGAGGGACCGGCAAATGTCGCTCCTGCACGGCTGGCCGGGGCTGCTGTCGGCATACCTTGCGGTCGAGGCGCCGATGCTGGCCGCGATGGCACAGGCGCGTGCCTCCCTGCCGCGCATGCTCGTGACGCCGCTGACCGCCGTGCCCGTGACCGCGCTCGCCGGCGGGGTGCTCGCCGCCGCAGGGCCCACCCTGAGGGGCGCTGGCGCCCTCGGGGGCACCAGCCTCGGGGTGGCAGCAGCCGTCACCGCTACCGCAGCCTTAGGATACGCAGCTGGCATGGTGCTGGGGCGCGCAGGCCAGCCGCAGGCACTGCACCGCCGTGGCGCGCTGGTCACCGACGAGGGTGCGCAGCCGCCTGCGCCGCGGCGGCGGATGCGTGCTGCCGCGGCGCCCGGACTTACGCTTGCGGGCGTCAGGGTGCCCGAGGCCGATGAGGCCAAGCACTTCAAGCTCATCGGCACGACCGGCACCGGCAAGAGCACCGCCATCCATGAGTTGCTGCGCGCGGCGCTCACGCGCGGGGACCGCGCGGTAATCGCAGATCCGGACGGCGCCTACCTGCGCAGCTTCTACGACCGCAGGCGCGGCGATGTGATCCTCAACCCCTTCGATACACGCTCGGCGCGCTGGGACCTGTTTGCAGAGCTCGGCGATGACTATGACGTTGAGCAGTTGGCGCGCTCGCTGATCCCCGACCATGAGGGCTCCGACCGCAGCTGGCGCGGCTATGCACGCACCTTCTTTAGCGCGGTCACTTCGCAGGCGCACGCAGCCGGCAGCCGTGACGTGCGCGAGCTCTACCGCCTGCTGGTGGTCGCCGGTACTGCAGAACTGCGGACCCTGGTCGCCGGCACCCCGGCTCAGCCGTTCCTGGAGGAGCACAACGGGCGCATGTTCGAGTCGATCCGCTCGGTGACGAGCTCGGCGGTGGGCGCGCTCGACTACGTCGCGCGGCAGCGCAGCGAGCCGGTGTCGGTGCGGCAGTGGGTGCGCGCCGGTGGGGCGTCGCATTCGCAGCAACCCGGTGCGCGCGGCGTGCTGTTCCTGCCCTACCGCGCCGGCCAGATCGCCGCACTGCGCTCCACCATTTCCGCGTGGATGCGTCTTGCGATCTTTGAAGCCATGAGCCAGGAGCAGGCGACACCCGCGCGCCTCTGGTTCGTGGTCGATGAGCTGGATGCCCTCGGGCAGATCGACGGCCTGAAGGACGCACTCGCCCGGCTGCGCAAATTTGGCGGCCGCTGCGTGCTCGGCTTCCAGTCAGTCGCCCAGGTCTCTTCGACCTATGGAGCAGGAGAGGCGCAGACGATTGTAGAAAATTGCGCGAACACTCTAATTCTCCGCTGCTCCGGGAGCGAGCACGGGGGTACCTCGCAGTTCGCTTCACGGCTGATTGGTGAGCGCGAGGTCGTGCAGGTGCAGACTTCGCGCTCCTACCGCGCCGCGCAACTCCTGCCTTCAATCACACGCAGCGAGCACCACAGTACCGAGGCTGCGGTGATGGGCGCGCAGATCGAGCAACTGCCGGATCTGTCCGGTTATCTGAAACTTGCCTCCGCGCCTGACTGGCGGCGGGTGCGCCTGCAGCCGCTCGCGCTGCGGCGTGCCGCCCTCGCCGCCGCGGCGCCCGCCGCCGAGCCGGGGCAGACCCTCGGGCACGGGCGTGGGTGAGCGCCCGTGGATGACCTCACGGTGCGCGCAGGGCTCCTGCTGGACACGGTGGAGTCGCAGCGCGCGCAGGCGACCGAGGTACTCGAGCGTCTGCAGCAACACCTCACGCAGATTGACGAGGTGGTGAGGGACGAGATTCGTGCGACGCTCCTCGAGGAGTTGCGCACGCTGGCCGAGGAGGGCCGGCAGGCACGGGCCAGCCTCAGGCGCCTGCGCCAGGCGGCTCATGCGCACCTCGGCCTGTGGAGCACCGCGATCGCAGTCGGCGCCGCCGCCGTGCCGCTGGCGCTGTCCTGGTGGCTGGCGCCCTCGGCGGCGGAGCTCGATGCCCTGCGCGCGACACGCGCCGAGCTGCGGGCCAATGTGGCGCAGCTGTCGGCCCAAGGCGGCCGCGTGCAGTTGCGACACTGTGGGGACGCTCAGCGGCTGTGCGTGCGCGTCGAGCGTACCGCGCCGCGCTACGGTGAGGGCGGCGAGTACGCCATCGTGCAGGGCTACTGAGGCCACCGCTGTCGTGAGTAGCCCCCACCTGCCCGCCTGGCTACTGTCGCTCCGGCCCTGGATGCTCGGGATCGCAGGACTCGTACCCGTGGCGGCGATCCTCATGCGTGGTGCCGCCGCGGAGACCCACAAGCGCGGCGCGCGGGTCCTGAGTGGCTCGCAGGCGCGGCGCGCAGTGCGGCGGCGCCGACGCGGCTCAGGCTCATGCGTTGTGCTCGCCGGCGTGACCATCGAGCCGCGCGAGGAGACGCGCCACTTCAAGCTCATCGGCACGACCGGCACGGGCAAGTCTACGGCGATCGCCGCGCTCCTGGCGGGGGCACTCGCGCGTGGCGACCGCGCCGTTATCACCGATGCGGACGGGGGCTACGCTGCGCGTTTCCACACGCGCCGCCGCGGCGATGTGATCCTCAATCCCTTCGATGCGCGCTCCGTGAAGTGGGACCCGTTCGCGGAGGTGCATGCGCCCTGGGACGTGGAGCAGCTCGCCAGCGGGCTCATCCCCGCCTGCGAGGACACCTCAGGACGCGAATGGCGTGGCTACGCCCGCACCTTCCTCACGGCCGTCATGCGGCGTCTGCACGAGGGCGGCGGTGGGAATTCGCGCGAGCTGTGGCGCCTGCTGACCATGGCCGGCGCCGCGGAGCTGCGCCCGCTCCTCGCCGGTACCCCAGCGCAGCCGTTCCTCGAACCCGAGAACGCGCGCATGTTCAGCTCCATCCGCTCGGTGGCCGGCTCCGCGGCGGCGGCCTTCGAGTACGTGCAGGCGCAGCGCGCCCGCGCCTTCTCGGTGCGTAGCTGGGTGGCTTCCGGGAGCGGGGTGCTGTTCATGCCCTACAGTGCCGCCCAGATCGCTGCGCTGCGCTCGATCATCGCCACGTGGATGCGGCTCGCGATCTTCGAGGCCCTGAGTCAGGCCGAGGGTGATCAACACCTGTGGTTCATCGTCGATGAACTCGACTCGCTGGGCGCGATCGACGGGCTGAAGGACGCGCTTGCCCGCCTGCGCAAATTTGGCGGCCGCTGCGTGCTCGGCTTCCAGTCTGTGGCCCAGGTGTCTTCGACCTACGGGGCCGGAGAGGCGCAGACGCTCGTGGAAAACACTGGCAACACCTTGATCCTGCGGTGCGCCGGCAGCGAGCACGGCGGCACTTCGCAGTTCGCCTCGCGCCTGATCGGGGAGCGTGAGGTAATCCGCCGCCACACGGCACGCGGTCGCGACCGTGAGGGCTTCTTCGCCGCACGCGGCGCGCGGCGCTCCACCAACGTCAGCGAGAGCCACGTGATCGAGAGCGCCGTGCTCGCCGCCGAGCTCGAGCAGCTGCCCGATTTCACCGGCTACCTCAAGAGCGCTGCCAGCCCCCACTGGCTGCGGGTGAGTTTCCGGCGGGACGCGTGAGGCGATGGCGATCTTCTACCTGCAGATCAGCTCGATCAGCCGCGGCGCGGGGAGGCGGGCGACCGCCGCGGCCGCCTATCGTGCCGGGGAGCGCGTACGGGATGAGCGCAGCGGGGAGCTGCACAACTTTAGCCGGCGGCGCGACGTGCTGCACACGGAGATCTTCGTGCCGCAGCAGGCGGGGCTGCAGGGGGCGGAGTGGGCGAGGAGCCGCGAGCGGCTGTGGAACACGGCCGAGCACGCCGAGAAGCGCCACAACGCGCGCGTCGCGCGCGAGTTCCAGGTCAATTTACCCGCGGAACTGCCGCCGCTGGCGCGCATAGCACTCGCCCGCAGCTTCGCGCAGGAATTGTCCGAGCGTTACCGCGTCGCCGTCGACCTTGCCGTGCACGCGCCGCGCCCCGAGGGCGACCCGCGCAACTTCCACGCGCACCTCCTGGCCAGCACGCGCGAGGTGACCCCGGCGGGGCTCGGCGCCAAGGCGGGCCTCGATATGGCGCCGCGCGAGCGGCGCCAGCGTGAGCTGCCCGATCACCGCGAGGAATTCATCAATGTCCGCGAACGCTGGGCGTCTCTTACCAACGAGGCGCTGCGCGCCGCCAGCCTCGAGGCGCGCGTCGATCACCGCAGTCTCGCCGCTCAGGGAATCGAGCGCGAACCGCGGCCGCGCATTCCGCTTGCGCAACTCAAGATGGAGCAGCGCGGCGTGCGCAGCGAGGTTGCCGCGCGCCTGCGCGCTGGCTACCGCGAGCGGGTGGCGGGGCGGCTCGCACAGGCGGAGCAACAGCGCGCCGGTGAGCGGGCGCCGCAGCCCGCACAAACGGATCTGGAGGAGGTCAGGCGCCGGGCCCGCGAGGCGTGGCTGCGAATGCGCGGCCAGCCGGAGGTCGCCGCGGTGCACGGCGAGGAACCGGCGCTGCAGCCGGCAGACGATGAGCTCAGCCGTTGAAGGCGGCTAATTCAGCGTCAGGCGGTAGGTGAGCATCGCACCACCGGGCACCGGCACCACCGCGAAGCGACTGGTGTGATCGAGGTCGCCCGCGTGGCGGCTCATGACGAAGTGAGCGCTCGCCGCCCCGAGCGCCGCGCCGGCCACAGTGTCGGACAGCCAGTGGGCGTTGTGCTTGAGTCGCTCGTAACCGGTGGCCAGTCCGACCCCATAGCCGAGCAGGCGCCGTATCCAGCGGTAGTCATCATTGCCCGACTCTGCCAACACGGTGCCGACGGCGAACGCGGCCGTAGCGTGCAGCGAGGGGAAGGAGCCGCCGCCCTTACCCCACTCGTCGTCGTTGCTCGACTGGTAGGGCGTCTCGCGCCCGGCCGCGAACTTCAGCGCCTCGGCGGTCACCGTGCTCAGGCCCAGGGCTTCCAGCATCTCGCGGGCCTCGAGGTTGCCGGCGCGATCCTCGGTGAAGTGCGCGTACAGCCAGGTCCCGCCCAGGAGCGCAACCGCCGGCAGCGCGTCCGGGAGGTCCTCGGACTTGGACCCGACATCCGGGCCCTCCTTATCGATGAAATGCGTGCGCACCTGCTCGTCGTAGTGGTGCGCGGCGCCGATGGCGAGCAGGCTCGCGCCGAACCAGCCCCAGTCGCCCTTATCCCAGTGCAGTGGCGCGGTGAAGTAGGCCTTGATGTCCGAGCTCAGCGACGGCGCGAGCGGTTCGTCCGCCGCGTGCGGCGCCGGCGGCGATACGTCCGCAGGATCAGACACCTGGGGTGCGGCCTGCTGCGGCTCGGGGAGCGGGGGCTCCTCTGCGCAGAGGGGAGAGCTCAGGAGGAGGGCCGCGAGTAAGCCTGGCGCCGCGCGAAGTCCGGTCATGAACGGCCCGCAGGCGGGCGATGGTGCTGCATGGGCGCGGATCTTACGCAACAGCGCGCAGGCCCGCGCGGGCTTGACCAGGCTCAGCCCCTGCGGTACCAGAGGACCCCGGCGGGGTCGGCTTCCCGCTGCGCGAGGTTGCGGCCCATCAGGCAGTTCAGATGCGCGATGCTCTCCCCGGTCGCCATGCCGAGCATGTCCACGCTCACCGGGCGGCGGAAGAGGGCGCTGAATACATCCACCGCGCGCTTTGGCTGCGCGAGTTCCTGAAGTACGCGTTCCAGGCGCCGCTCGTGCCCCTCGATCAGCCCTGCCAGACGTGTGTGCAGCCCGTGGAAGGGCTCGTTGTGCGAGGGGAGCACCAGTACGTCATCGTTCACGCGCGTGCGGATCTGTGCCAGGGACTCGAGCCACTCGCGCAGCGGGTCCGCGTCCGGCTCGGTCGGGAACACCGAGACGTTGGAGCTGATCCGCGGCAGTACCTGGTCGCCGGAGATCATGACCGTGAGCGCGGGGGAATACAGACACAGGTGCTCGGGCGAGTGCCCGCGACCGACAACGGCACGCCAGCTGACCTCGCCGATCAGAAGGTCCTCGCCGTCCTGTACGCGCCGGTAACTGTCCGGCAGGGCGTGCACCGCCTTGCCGAAGCCGCCAAAGCGCGCCCGGTAGTGCTCGAGTGCCGCCTCGTCCCAGCCGGCGGCCCGATAGAAGCGCACGCCGTCCGCGGGCGCCTCGCGCCCGGTGTCGGCGACCAGCATGCGGCAGGTGATGTACTCCAGGCGCGTGGTCCACAGGCGGCACTCGTGCCGGCGTGTCAGCCAGCCGGACATGCCGATGTGATCCGGATGCATGTGGGTACAGACGACGCGCCTGACCGCGCGCCCGCCGAGCGGTCCGGCCAGCGCGTGTTGCCAGTTGGCGGCGGTATCCTCGGTCTGCATGCCAGTGTCGACGAGCGTCCACCCATCCTGATCGGCAAGCGCCCAGACGTTGATATGCGTGAGGCCCGCCATGGGAAGGCGCATTCGCAACCACATCACTCCGGGGGCGACCTCGCGCGCTTCCCCGGGCGCCGGGGCACCGTCAAACGGGTAACGCAGCGTATCGGCATCGTTGAGCGGTGTAGCAGTCGCGACCATGGGCCTTCCGGGGGGGGGGCAGCGGGTGATTCGATGCGCGGTCACGATAGCCGGAAAACGGGGGTGAAAGCCACGCCGCAGGCAGGCCATCGCAAGCGTCGGCGGCTACCCGAGATGATCAGCGCGCGGCCGTCTGTCTACAGCCGTGGACTTGCGCTGCTACAGCGTGGCGAGCGTCTGCAGAACGAACAGCCCGAGGGCCCCTGCGCACAAGGCAAACGCCAGCAGCAGCTCGGGCCACTCAAGCGATGCCGGCAGGAGCATGCGGTCGATGCCGCCGCGGGTCAGGGGCTTTAGGACCGCGTAGACGCCGCGCCGCAGGGCGGTCTCGGCCCAGTTGGCGGTGCAACTGAGCTCGTAGTCAAAGCGGTAGTAGTCAACTGCCGGAAACCCCGGGGCGCGCGTGCGGCTGCTGCCGGCGTAGGGTGCTACCTGGCCAAACACGAACGGCTCGATGGCCGGGGAGATGCCGCGTTGCAGATCGATGAGTCCCAGGGGCCGACCATCGGCGTGACGCAGCCATACGCCGTAGTCGACGTCGATGAGGAAGTCGGTGTCGTGGATGGCCACCTGAACCAGACAGTGCGCATGGGCGGGGTCGACACGCCGCAGCACCGTGATCTGGGCTGCGCGGATGCCGAGCGTGTCGAGCGCCGTGATGTAGAGCCGGTGCAGGCCCGAGCAGCAGCCCCCGTGTCTGAGCACGGTGACCGGGGAGGCCCCGAGAGGTCGCAAGAGTGTGCTAATAAAGACCGGATCCTTGTGCCTGCGGCCCACGCCGCTGAAGATCGCGCGCGCGAGCGCAAAGGCCGCATCGCGCGGGTCGCTGCTGTCGCAGACCGCGCGCCGCGCGAAGTCGGCGATCCGTACGCGCCGATAATGATAGAGGCCGAGCAGCAGCAGGGCTGCAGCCGCAACCGTGCTCAGAGCAGCAATGAGCACTCGAACTCCCCCCGTGACCCAGACGCGGCGTTGGTGCGCACACACACGAAGGCCGCAAGACCGTGCGAAAGCTTAAGCCAAAGTCCCGCCGCCCGCCGCCCCGAGGGAGCCGCGCGAGCTTGGCCGTCGCCTGCCGGCGCACGCACCGACAGGCTCATAGCGAGGCCCCGCGGGACGCTGGTCGGCGGCGACAATTTGCCTTACATCCCAAGCACCTATAGACTTCCGCTCCCTCGAAAAGGGCGGTTAGCTCAGCGGTAGAGCACTGCTTTCACACGGCAGGGGCCACTGGTTCGATCCCAGTACCGCCCACCATTCAGAAGCGTTGGCGGCACACGGGCTCCTGTCATGCGGGCTTATGAACGAGCCCAAAGAATGACCCCGCCCTGTCGGAATGAGGGCAAACAAGCGTTTCCAACAGCGGGAAATCTCGAGCAAAGTCGGCGAAAGCCTGGTGCGGGCTTATATCGTCGACGATCATGACACCGCCTGTCGCTAGAGCGGGCAGCGTCCGCTGCATCTCGAATCGTGTGTTGCGCGCGGTATGCAGACTGTCATGAATAAAAAGATCAACCCGAGCAACGGAGCGCAGCAGCGGGGGCAACCGCCTGCGGCTCGAGCCTTCAACGTATGACCAGCGTGCTCTGTGCGAACTCGGAACCGCCGCGCCGATTTGGGCGTGGAGGTGTTCATCGCGCGGATGCGGCAGGTCGATGCTCCAAAGATGCCCGTGATCGTTGCGACGCAGCGCCTCAAGCACAATGCGGCTGGTGACTCCCCGGGCGACCCCGGTCTCAATGACGACCGACGGCTGCTGATGCAGCACGGTGCACCATGCAGCACGCGCCATCGATAACTCGGCATCGCTATATTCGCCATACGTCTGGCGGCCCAGACGCAGCCCTTGTGCCTGAAGTTCCGACGCGACCGTGCTCATGAGCGCGTCCACGGTCCCGCGTTCGGGGCAGGGCCAGGCTGCTCCCAGCCAGCTGTGGAGACGCGCCTCCCAGTCAGGATCTGGCTGGTACGAACCGGGGGCTTGTTGATGACGCATGCTGATGCGCTCGGGGATGTAGAGGACGGCCTCCACGGGGTTGGCAACGATGGCCCGGGCGGCTCGTTGACATGTTGCGATTACACTGCGCGGATTCATTGGTGCACCTATTAGCTTGTCTGGTTCGGCGCGACTACACGACCCCGTGAGCAGTCATTGTCCCGGCTCACGACCCGACAGCTGCGGCGCCCATCGCGATGACGGGCGCCGCAACACTTGCGGGACACTTTCGATCGTGACGCTGCGTGGTCTCACGTAATAGCACGTGGTAACGAGTGCCTGTTACAATTGCGGTGTCGGCTCATATATCGCGATTCGCAGACCCCTTATCCCCGTTACACACGGCAAGGGCCACTGGTGCGATCCCAGTACCGCCCACGATCAAGTTCGACGGATAGACAGAAAAGGATACGAGTGAGCCCACGCGGCGAGCCCTGGTGCGACCCGCGCGAGCCGGACCAGTGGCCGGCCCCTCACCCGAGCAGACTGCCATCATGAGCATCGTTACCCGCTTCGCGCCCAGTCCAACCGGTCTTCTGCACGTTGGTGGCGTGCGCACCGCACTTTTCAGCTGGCTCTACGCGCGCCGTATGCAAGGCAAGTTCATTCTGCGTGTCGAGGATACCGACCGCGAGCGTTCCACCGAGGAGGCAGTGCGCGTCATCCTCGAGGGCATGGAGTGGCTCGGACTCAGGGCTGATGAGGGGCCGTACTTCCAGACGCAACGGTTTGATCGCTACCGCGAGGTGATCGCCGGCATGCTCAAGGCCGGTACCGCCTACCATTGCTACTGCACCAAGCAGGAGCTCGATGCGCTGCGCGAGGCACAGGTCGCGCGCAAGGAGAAGCCTCGCTACAGCGGCATCTGCCGCGAGCAGCGCGCGCCGCGCGCCGGCGTGGCCCCGGTGGTCCGCTTCAAGAACCCGCAGGGGGGCGCCGTCGTCGTGCAGGACCTGGTGCACGGCGCGGTGAGCTTTCAGAATTCGGAACTCGATGATCTGATCATTGCGCGTTCCGACGGAACTCCCACGTACAACTTCTGCGTGGTCGTTGACGACATGGACATGGGGATCACGCATGTGATCCGCGGCGATGACCACCTCAATAACACGCCGCGGCAGATGAACATGCTCGAGGCGCTCGGCGCCACGCCCCCGATCTACGCGCACGTGCCGATGATTTTGGGCCCGGATGGTGCCAAGCTTTCCAAGCGCCACGGCGCCGTCAGCGTGCTGCAGTACGAGGAGGAGGGCTATTTGCCGGACGCGCTCCTGAACTACCTCGTACGCCTGGGCTGGTCACACGGGGACCAGGAGGTCTTCACGCGCGAGGAGATGATTGCCGCGTTCGACATCCACGATGTGAACAAGGCCGCCTCGGCCTTCAATCCCGAGAAGCTCCTGTGGCTCAACCAGCAGCACATGATGCGCGCGGCGCCCGCCGCCCTCGTGCCGTATCTTCGGGCACAGCTGCGGCGCCTCGGGCTGGACAGCACCGATCAGTCCCTGCTGGAGGGGGTGATCGTCGCGCAGCGCGAGCGCGCCAAGACGATGAAGGAGATGGCGTACAACAGCCGCCTCTTCTTTACCGACCAGCTCGAGCTCGATGCGAAGGCCGCCGCCAAGCACCTGGGAGCGGATGCGCTACCGCTGCTTGGCAAAGTGCGCGAGCGTCTCGCGGCGCTTAGCCCCTGGGATGCGGTCGGTATTCATGCGGCGCTGAATGATCTGGCGACCCAGCTCGGTGCCGGGCTCGGCAAGATCGCGCAACCGGTGCGCGTCGCCGTCACGGGCACCTCCGTGTCACCGCCGATCGATGCGACCCTCGCTCTTTTGGGCCGCGAGCGCAGTCTTTCAAGGATCGATGCGGCCCTCGCCAGGGGCGCCGCGTAGCTCCTTGACAAGTCTGAACCGGCTGCGTAGCGTGCGCGGCCTTCGCGTGGGGCCATAGCTCAGCTGGGAGAGCGCTTGCATGGCATGCAAGAGGTCGGCGGTTCGATCCCGCCTGGCTCCACCATCCGATCCGGTCAGGCCGCCGCGTCCCCATCGTCTAGAGGCCCAGGACATCGCCCTTTCACGGCGGTAACAGGGGTTCGAATCCCCTTGGGGACGCCATAATAATCATAAGGTTATACCTAAGCAAAGAGGGCCGCGGACTGCCAAGGCGGCCCTTCACTGGCGATTTCGCCATTCCTGTGCCGGCAAGTGCACGACGCTCGTACCCCGTGGTTACTCTCGATTGGCTGAGGTCACGTCAGCGGCAGCCGGGTTGGTTGCTCTTTGCAAGATAGAAGGTATACGTCTTGCAGTCGTTCGCCTCCGGTGGGCGTGGGAGGGGAATTGGGCGATCCACCGGCGGCAGCAATCGCACATAGGCCACGATCGCGCGTAGATCCTCCTCGTCGAGGTTAGAGAGCTGGTCCCACGTCATGCCCTGCCAATGCAGTTGCCTACCGTCCCGGCTGACGCCACTGCGGATCGCGCGTTCCAACTCGCTGTCGGTCCAGGCGCCGACCCCCGCTTGCGGATGCGCAGTGATGTTGCGGGTCCACAGCGTGCCAAATGGCCTCCAGCTGATCGGCGTACCACCGCTGCCATCGCTGCGGTGGCATATGGCGCAGCTCACCGAGTACAAATAGTGGCCACGCTCCACCATGCTAACGCGCTCCGAGGGCATGTCGCGTGTGTCCGGTTTGACATCGCCGGCGCTCACACCCTTGACGAGCGGATCAGGCGGCATATTCCGGATAGCAGGCCACTCGAAGAGTACGAACAACAGCAAGGCAGCAACCGCGAGCACCAGCACGCCCGCGATCGACGCCGCTATTCCCGGTCGCGGGCCCGCGCGCACGAACAGCGCCAGCGCCACTATCAGTGTTAGCCACTGCAGGTCGACGAGCATAGCTTGCACGTGCGCCGGCGAGCCCCTAGTGGGATCGAGGGCAAAATTGCCATCGGCGTAGGTCAGCGCTTTAGGGACGGTCGCCGGCAGAGGGCGCGTGAACTTCATCACGATTGTCTCAACCAGCCCATAGGCGAGCTTCGGCGGGATCGCGTTACGCACCGGCCGCGATGCGGTCTTGAGGAAAGTGGCGATGGCCGTTGCGTCTTCGTCGGTAAAGTTGTGGAACTGTGCCCAGAGCATTGCAAACGGGTTGAGGGCCCGGTCTGGCGCCTGGCCGTCACGCAACGCGCGAATGATCTGCGGCACAGTCCAGGCACCCAGACCCGTCTCGGGATCCGAAGTGAGATTGCGGCTCACCAGGTAGCCGTGTGGGTAGGCGCCGACGCGCATTCCCCCGCCGAGGAACGCGCCGTCGACGTTGTAGATTCCCGTGCGATCGATCTGCGTGTGGCAGAGGCCGCACGCCTCCCAGCGGGTAATGTATTCGCCGCGCTGTGCCGGGTTCGCGGCAAATCCAGCACCGCCGAAGCTACCGTTTTTCTCCCAGGGCGGCGTGCGGGCGATCGACGAGACGAAGTTGACCAGGTCCCACCGGGCGCCGGCCGGCAGCAGGTCCGCGTAGGCGGGCATAGGCCCGGGCGTGATACCGGTCGTTAGCCGCAGCCAGAGGTCCTGGGGCCGACTGCCGCCGCGGAAAGCCCAGGGCGCCGTGAGATCACGCGCGAAGACTGCGTGGCCGGATCCGTCCTCGTAGCGCTGGCCGCCGCGGCCGTCGTCGCCGTGGCACGCGGCGCAGCCCTGGCTGGCAAACAGCGCCCTGCCGCGCGCTAAGCTTTCGGACGTAATCGGAATCGCAGCAGGGATTTCGATGGGGCGGCCGGGATGAGAAAACGCACTGGAATACGACTTGACCTGTTCTACAACGGCGTTCAACTCCTCGGTCGAGAGCAGATCCGCAAAGTACGGCATCGCGCTGGCAGGTAAACCCTCGCGGATTGTCCGCAGCAGATCCTCGTCGGTGGGCGGCTCGCCGGACGGAGTGGACTTGTACTTGAACCTGCCAGATGAGAAGTCGCGAGGACGCGGGAACATCGATGGCGCGGCCGGACCGTTGCCGCGTCCGTTCGGACCGTGGCAAACCGCGCAGTACCGGGCGAATACCCGAGCCCCCAGCGGCGCGCCACGGTCCAAATCCGCGCCTGGCGGCCAAGTCAGGTCCGCGTACTGTGCAGGGTCCGGCCGGTACTGGGCGCTTGGATGAGCCAGGCCCACTCGTGCCCAGATCGATCGGCCGACGTCCATCACGAGCAATAGCGCGCCGAAGGTTAGCGCGATCCACAGTCGGGAGCTCAAAAGCAAGCGCATGGGTGTCCCTAAGCTACTTCGTCTAGGTGTGTTTATCTCGGCTACCGGGTCGGGTTGATCAAGCTACTAAGTGAGCACAAGGCATGGCTTGGTCGGCTTCGTTGCGTGCGGACATCGCGTCTTCCTTTGTGTTGACAGTGTCAATATTAATCCTCATATATTGACGTCGTCAATATCACTGCGCTATCGTCCCAATCGAAGGAGACACAGGTGTCGGCTCATCCTGAACGGCAGGGCTACCATCACGGCGACGCGCGCAACGCCCTGATCAGCGCGGCCGAAGAGCTTCTAGAGAGTGTCGGCGCCGCCCGCCTGTCACTGCGGCAGCTCTCCGAACGGGCAGGGCTGTCGCGACAAGCTGCCTACAACCATTTCGCCGACAAGCAGGCGCTGCTCGCCGAATTGGCCCGCGCCGGCTTCGAGCGCCTTGCGGCCGGGCTGCGGCGGGCCACGGCCGGCCACTCGGGCAGGGCAGCGCTGGCGCATGCCGCGGAGGCCTATATCGCGTTCGCACAGCGCTCACCCGCGCAGTTCAGGCTGATGTTCGCTCGGGAGCTTGTCGACTTATCGCGGTTCCCGACGGCAAGGGCCGCAGGAGCGGCCGCCTTCGGCGTGCTCGTGAGTGTGGTCGAAACGATTACGACAGATAAACAGGTCGGTGACCTCAGCCTTGCCGCATGGTGTCTCGTTCATGGGTACGCGACCTTATGCATAGAAGCGAACCTGGAGCCAAAGGATAGGCGTAAGGATCGGGCTCGGCTCTTCGCCCGAATCATCCTGGGCCACGCCACACCCTCCTGATTGTCATAGCAACAGCCGTAGAGTCTTCCATACGCTTCGTCTTCCATTACGAACGATCGCGCGCGCCGGGGTAACATCGATTGGCTAGTTGGGGCGCTAACGCGTCCGTTCGGGTGCGCTGCGGGAATCGATTCACTGGTACGATTCCACCACGCGCCCCAAGTGCCAGCAGCGCCGCGCGGTACTCCCGGTGACTGTGCCCGGGTGAGGGGGAATCGAAGGAACTCAGGCGGCGTCGCCGCCGGGTCAGAAGTCCCTACCATCGAATTGATCTCGGTGAGACCGACGCCGGGAAAGGCACGCGTCTCACGTTGCAGTTCCGGTAAATACGTCAGGAGATGACCGAGGCTTCGGTGGGCTCTCGAACTAGCGGAAGGCTCCCCCTCCAACACAAACTCAGGTTCGCGCACGAGCCCAGAGCCGTGACATTCGTATTACGCTCGATCACCGGATCTGGATAGATAATGCCTGTGTATACACCCAACAACGCAACATCGTCGTCACGCTCAACGAACACCGGGCCACCGGACATTCCTGGCGCGCCTCCGGAATTCAAAAGAAACTCCTGCGGTCTGCCGCTGACCGCTGTCGCTGCAACGAATCTCGTTAGTACGACCGGCGTTGGCAGACTGAGCCCGCCGGTGCTGAACCCGTACGGAAATCCAACGACATAAACCTTGTCACCGGGCTTGAGCATCGCGTTCGAAGCAAGAACCGGGTTGGAAACCAGCTGCGACTGCGACACTTTTAGATCGGTCGACAGGGGAATCTTCACGGCATCGTGCCACGACGGAACGCAAAGCCCGATCGAGTTCAGATCGGGGTGCGGCAAGTGCGCACGATCTTGGTACCACAGCGGCTTCTTGGGCCGCGCAGACTCGTCATAGAGAGGAATGGTGAACGACGGCAGTCCTTCTGCGAGCGAGGCGCCAGCGGTCGGCCGCGGATGGTCCCGGACGAACACCTCGAGGAAGGCCCGTTTCGGCAGTGCGTTCGTTACGCGCAGATCGTTTCGGTCATAGCCGGTGACAACGTGCCAGCACGTGTACAGGAATGGAACGCCGTCCTCGAGGCGGACGAAGCCCGACGCACTCGCATGCTTCAGCGGCCTCCTGCCCTCGTCGAGACAACGAAGCTGCACCGATCGGAACGACAGTTCCGACCGTTGTTGCAAGACCGTCGCACCAGAGCTCACGCAGGCGCCACCGCCGTCTTCAGGCTTTCGCGGCCAACTTCGCCTCAACGACCGCGGCGATCACTTCGTCCGCTACATTCTTCGGCACGGGCTCGTAGTGCGAGAACTCCATGGTGTATGACGCGCGACCGCTAGTCATCGAGCGCAGCTGGCCGATGTATCCGAACATTTCCGACAGCGGCACGCTGGCCACGACCGCGATGTTGGCGCCGCGTTCCAGCTGATCCTGAATCAGGCCGCGACGGCGGTTCAGGTCGCCGATGACGTCGCCCAGATAGTCGCCCGGGGTCACAGTCTCGACCTTCATCACTGGCTCGAGCAGGATCGGGCCGGCCTTCCGAATGGCTTCGCGGAAGCACGCTTTAGCCGCGATTTCGAACGTCAGCGCGTTGGAGTCGACATCGTGGTAGCTCCCGTCCGTCAACGTGGCACGGAAGTCCACGGTCGGGAAGTGCGCCAGCACGCCGTCTTCCTTTTGGATCTTTAGCCCCTTCTCCACGGCAGGCACGTACTCGCGCGGCACGGAGCCGCCCGAGGTCCCGTCGACGAATTCGAAACCCTTGCTGCGCTCGAGCGGCTCGAACGTGATCCACACCTCAGCGAACTGCCCGGAGCCGCCAGTTTGCTTCTTGTGCACGTACTGCTCGTCGATCTTACGCGTAATGGTCTCGCGATAGGCGACCTGCGGCTCGCCCATGGTGCCCTCGACGTTGAATTCCGTGCGCATGCGATCGAGCGTCACTTCGAGGTGTAGCTCGCCCATGCCGCGCAGAATCGTTTGGCCGGTTTCGCGATCGGTCTCCAAATGGAGCGAAGGATCGGCACGAACCATCTTGCCGAGCGCGGCGCCGAATTTCTCCTGATCGCCCTTGGCCTTCGGTTGCACGGACACGCTGATCACAGGGTCCGGGAAGCGCATGCGCTCGAGGATCACCGGATTGGCGGCATCGCACAGTGTGTCGCCGGTTTCCGTTTCCTGCATGGAGACGAGCGCGATGATGTCGCCGGCGCGCGCCTCTTCGATCGCATTCGCTTCCTTGGCAAACATCTCGACCATGCGGCCGATCTTTTCACGCTTGCCGCGCGTGGTGTTCTGTACGGAAGCGCCCCTGGTGAGCACGCCCGAGTACACGCGCACGAACGTCAGAGCGCCGTACGCATCGTTGATTACCTTGAACGCCAGGCCGCTGAAGGGCTCGTCATCCGAGCACTTCCGTTCGCCGATGACGTGGCCGTCTTCGTCCAGCGTCTTGATGGCCGGGACGTCCGTGGGCGCCGGCATGTAGTCGACAACGGCATCGAGCACCTGCTGGACACCCTTGTTCTTGTATGAAGAGCCGCACAGCACGGGGTTGAACGCACTCGTCACAGTGCCTTTACGCAGGCACTTGCGCAGCACGTCCGCTGAAGGCGCGTGGCCGTCTTCGAGGTACTTATGCATGGCGTCGTCGTCCATCTCGAGACAGGTGTCGACGAGTTCGGTACGGTACTTCTCCACGTCGGCGAGCAGCTTGCGATCCGTCGGCACGTGGATGCCCAGCTTGTCGGCGAGATCCGGCGTCACCTCGAGCGTTTGCCACTCGGCATCCTTGTCGTCCGACTCCCACACCAGCGCCTTCATCTCTACGAGGTCGATCATGCCCTTGAAATTGTCTTCAGAGCCGATCGGGATCTGCACCGGCAACGGGCGTGCGCCGAGGCGCGTCCTGATCATGTCCACACAGCGCGTGAAGTTGGCGCCGCTGCGGTCCATTTTGTTGACGTAGCAGATGCGCGGCACGCCATAGTTGTCCGCGAGACGCCAGTTGGTTTCAGACTGCGGCTCTACGCCAGCAACACCGTCGAACACCACCACGGCGCCGTCCAGCACGCGCAGCGAGCGATTCACCTCGATGGTGAAGTCGACGTGCCCCGGAGTGTCGATCAGGTTGATCTTTTTTTCGCGCCAAAAGCAGGAGACCGCGGCGCTCTGAATCGTGATGCCGCGCTTCTGTTCCTGCTCGAGGTAGTCCGTCGTCGTCGAGGTCTTCAGATCCTTGGTGTCATGGATGTCGATGATCGTGTGCTTGCGCCCGGTGTAATACAGGATGCGCTCCGTCGTCGTCGTTTTGCCGGCATCGACATGGGCGATGATGCCGATGTTGCGGATATCAGAAAGAGCGGTCGTACGGGCCATGGCAAGTTTCCGTTTCGGGTTTTCGGTTCACACTGTCGAGCAGCGCGCCAGGCGTGCTGGCCCGGCTCATGTATATAAAATGGTCTGCGCTGAAGAGCAGCGCCGTCCTCGGTCCCATGCCTGGCGCTGGCAAATCCGGGGCTCGAGGGCAGAAGGGGTCGGCATCCTATAGAGATGGCATCAGAAGTTCAATCTGTTGTGCTTGCTTTGTGAAGCGCGGATGCCTAAAACCCGCATTTTGCGCCAGCCAAGCGCTCGGTGCGCCCGAACCTGCACGCTTCCACCCATAGGGCAGCTGACCCGCGTCCCCTGCAACCGGCTAGACCCTCCGGATTCTTCGCCACGCACTGCGGGTGACTCTATCGATCTGCCGCCGGCGAGTCGTGCCCTGCGACGCACAGCCATTGGCCATTCGCCATCCTGACCCACGTGTCGGTGAAACGCAGTTTGACGTTGAACGTCTTACCGCTGGCATCCGCTCCCTTGCCGATAAACGTACCCGTCGCGATCGCCGTACGGTCGAAGACGGTGACCTTCAGGTCCTCATACTTCGCAGCAGCCCAAGTCGTTGCTTTCGCATTGGCGAGCACTGCGCTCTTGCCCGCGAGTACGTTGCCCTGTTCGGTCGTTACCACAATCTTATCGGCGAGCAACGGCGCGATGAGATCCGCATTGTTCGTCTGCTCTGCCTTGAGCCACTGATTTTCGGCGGTGGCCACAGTATCCTCAATCGTGACCTCAGCAAGACCCTGCGCGGTCGCGAGGCACGCGATCACTGCCAAACCGACGGTCCTGACGAATTGCTTTGTGCTGTCCACGGCGCATCTCCTGAGCGGATGCGTATGGTAGCCGGTATGGCTAGATGGTAGTGATCGCAGCCGCGTTTCCGAGCAAACGTCTGAGCGAATCCGGGTCGCCACGCCGAGATCCCTCATGCCGCTCCGCTGACTGTCAGCCACCCTGACGTCTACGGTGTCGTAGCGGCGGGCCGCTATTGTTTTGCGCGCCCCCACTGGCGCGTCTTTGCCAAGTCCAGAAATTCCCTGGAATTGGATACGTCCTCGATACCCGCGTCCGTTGGAATTCCGGCACTCGCCAGGAGTTCGCGCCCACCCGCGTCCGCCCCGATGGCCTTGAGGTGCCGGAACGCGTCACGGATGAATTCGAGCGCCGCGGGATCGTCGGACAGAGTCACGGCGGCTTCATCTGACAGAACCAATGCAATCGCATCGAAAAGCACGGAAGGCGTTCCGGCCAGTTGTCCGTCGACCTCCGTGCTTTTACCGTCCGACAGACGCACGCCACTGATCGTTGGCGCGACCACCTTGAGCGTGGCTCCGGCAGCGGTTACAGCTTTTCGCAGAGCGGCAATGCTCCG